>Ga0102591_1000397_pt1 | contig 88136 bp, 72 predicted proteins | sample AraplaCol_mCL_r2_2_FD_76860 | JGI IMG/M metagenome (GOLD analysis project Ga0102591, IMG submission 76860) | Arabidopsis root microbial communities from North Carolina, USA - plate scrape MF_Col_mCL_r2 (SPADES assembly) (version 2) | ecosystem: Host-associated > Plants > Roots > Endosphere... | reverse complement strand
GCATCTACGCCACCAAGTTCAAGGACATGCAAGCCAAGCATCCGGGCCGCGCCCTGGAGAAGGCCGTCAAGGGCATGCTGCCCAAGGGTCCGCTGGGCTACGCGATGATCAAGAAGCTGAAGGTGTACGCGGGCGACACGCATCCGCACACCGCCCAGCAGCCCAAGGCGCTGGAAATCTAAGGAGCCGTGATGATCGGAAACTGGAACTACGGTACCGGCCGTCGCAAGTCGTCGGTGGCGCGTGTCTTCATCAAGAAGGGCACCGGCCAAATCACGGTGAACGGCCGCTCGATCGAGCAGTACTTCGGCCGTCAGACCTCGATCATGATTTCGCGCCAGCCCCTGCTGCTGACGAACAATGGCGAGGCCTTCGACATCAAGATCAACGTGCACGGCGGCGGCGAGTCCGGCCAGGCCGGTGCTGTCCGTCTGGGCATCACCCGCGCGCTGATCGACTACGACGCGGCCCTGAAGCCCGAACTGAGCCGCGCCGGCTTCGTCACGCGCGACGCGCGTGAAGTCGAGCGTAAGAAGGTCGGTCTGCACGGCGCCCGTCGCCGGAAGCAGTTCAGCAAGCGCTGATCGACTTCCGTTCGCTGGTGGAATCCGGGTTGGGATTTCGTCAGCGACGCAAGCTCCAGAACAAGGCCGCTGTTTCCAGCGGCCTTGTTTTTTTATCCGGTGGGCTGCACCTCCCGCCGAAGGGGCTATCTCCAAGTGCCTGCCCATGCAGCGGGTGCTTTGAGATAATTCCCGCCATTCCTCCGACACAACAGGATCCACGATGAGCGCAGTCCTCGAAACCCAAACCACCGGCATGGGCGACATGCCGGCTCCGCTGGTCTTCACCGACAGCGCGGCTGAAAAGGTGCGCGAACTGGTGCTGGAAGAAGGCAACCCCGACCTGAAGCTGCGGGTGTTCGTCCAGGGTGGCGGCTGCTCCGGCTTCCAGTACGGCTTCACCTTCGACGAGGCCGTCAACGACGACGACACGCAGATGGCCAAGAACGGCGTGACGCTGCTGATCGACGCGATGAGCCTGCAATACCTGGTCGGTGCCGAGATCGACTACAAGGAAGATCTGCAAGGCGCCCAGTTCGTGATCAAGAACCCGAACGCGCAGACGACCTGCGGTTGCGGTTCGAGCTTCTCGGTCTGATCGGCCGGCACGACGCCACTGCCCGACGCGTGTTGGGCGCCATGACCAAGACCGCCTTCGGGCGGTCTTGTCGTTTCTGGCTCACGCCGGGGTGTAGCTGCCCAGGACGCGGAGTCCGGTGCCGCCGGTCGCGGCGGGCAGGTTGCCCGGGAGCCCGCGCACATGGCGCATCGCCAGCCAGGCGAACGCGGCGCCTTCGACCTGCATCGGCGGCAGGCCGCGACGATCGGTGGTGGTCACCTTCATGCTGGGCAGCAGCGCACGCAGCCGTGCAAGCAGCGCCTCGTTGAACGCGCCACCGCCGCAGACCAGCAATTCGCGCCAAGCGCCCGGGGCGTGAGCCGCCAAGCTGTCGGTCACGCAGCGCGCGCTCAACTCGAGCAGCGTGGCCTGCACGTCCACCGCGGAGACCTGCGGCGCATGCGCCGCGATGCGTTCATCCAACCATCCGAGGTGGAAAAGGTCCCGTCCCGTGCTGCGAGGCGGCGCCTGATGGAAGTAGGGCTCCGCGAGCAGCGCGGCGAGCAGTCCGGCATGCACCTGTCCCTGGGCCGCCCATTGGCCGCCAGCGTCATAGCTCGCGCCTTGATCCCGATGGATCCAGCCGTCCATCAGGCAGTTGCCGGGACCGCAATCGAACCCGCCGCTGCGACCGTCGGCCCACAGCAGGCTGACATTGCTGATGCCGCCGACGTTCAGCACGGCGACGTCCTCGCCCGGCTGGGCCAATGCTGCACGGTGGAAGGCCGGCACCAGCGGCGCGCCCTGGCCGCCGACGGCCAGGTCCCGGCTGCGCAGGTCGTGGACCACGGCGATGCCGGTGAGCTCGGCCAGCAATGACGCATTCAGCACCTGCAGGGTGAAGCCGGTGCCGTCGAATTCGCCGGGGCGATGCCGGACGGTCTGGCCATGCGCGCCGAGCGCGCGAATGTCCTGCGGGACCCGACGCTGCGCATTCAGCAGCGCGCGGCACACCTGCGCATAGGCGCGAGCGACGGCATTGCCGGCGAGGGCGGCGCGTTGCAGTTCGTTGTCGCCGGGGCTGTTCAGCGCCAGCAGTTCGGCGCGCAATTCGGCGCCGAAGGGCTGGTATTCATGGGCGAGGGCCTGGACGCTGCCGTCGGCCTCGGCGCTCACCAGCACCGCGTCCACGCCGTCCAGCGAGGTGCCGGACATCAGTCCGATGTAGAGCTCGGCGCTGGTCATCGTCATCGCCGCGGAGGTCGCGAGCGACCGCCGGCTTATTCGCCGACGACGCCCTCGTGGATGGACGAGGCCGCGTCGAGCGCGATCTTGGCGCTGGCGACCTGGGCCTTGAACGCGGCCCTGGCGGTCGCGGGCAGCGTGACGGCTTCCGACGAGCGCGCGATCACGCGCGGATCCTGCTGCTTGCCGTTCACGCGGAACTCGAAGTGCAGGTGCGGGCCGGTGGCCCAGCCGGTCGAGCCGACGGCGCCGATCTTCTGGCCCTGGTCGACCTTCTGGCCCTTCTTGACGTCGATGCGGCTCAGGTGCGCGTAGACCGTCATGCGGTTGCCGCTGTGCTTGAGCTGCACCACGTTGCCGAAGCCGTTCTGCCAGCCGGCGAACTCGACATTGCCGTCGCCGACGCTGCGCACCGGGGTGCCGGTGGGAGCGCCGTAATCGATGCCCTGATGCTGGCGCCAGGTCTGCAGGATCGGATGGAAGCGCATCGCGAAACCGGAGGTCACGCGGGAGAACTCCATCGGGCTCGCCAGGAACGAGCGGCGCTTGCTCTCGCCGTCGAAGCCGTAGTAGTTGCTCTTGCCGCTGGCCGGATCGCGGAACAGCACCGACTGGTAGCTCTTGCCGTTGTTGACGAACTCCGCGGCCAGCAGACGGCCGGCGCGGTTGCCCCAGGTGATGGGTTCGCCGTCGGCGGTCAGGGTTTCGTAGACCAGCGAGAAGCGGTCGCCCTTGCGCAGTTCGCGGTGGAAGTCGATGTCGCCGGAGAACATGTCCGCCAGCTGGGTGGCGATCGCGTCGGGCACGTTGGCCTCGTCGGTCGCGGCGAACAGCGAAGACTGGATCGAGCCGCTGCCCAGGCGGGTCTGGGTCTCGAACGGCACGGTCTCCAGCTTCGAGACGAACTTGTCGCCCTCGCGGGTGATGCTGAGGCGGGTGAAGTGGGTGTCCTGTTGCTCGCTGGCCTCGGCGGCGTAGCGGGCGACGAGGGACTGCACCTCGCCGCTGGCGGTCGCGATGACCTGCACGCGCTTGCCGACGCGGCCGGTCAGCAGCTTTTTGGCGGTCTCGTCGCTGCGCAGGAAGGCGGCGGCGGCGACGTCGGCCGCGCCCATGCGCTTGAGCAGCGAGTCGGCGGTGTCGGCGGCGCGGGTGATGTCGCTGCGGGACAGGCCGGGATCGAACGCGGCCAGTTCGGCCAGCTGCTCGTCCAGCGATTGCAGCGGGATGGATTCGGAAACGATGCGCTGCGGCAGGTCCGCTGCGTCAGGGGCCATCGGGGCGACGCCGAAGGCGGTCACCGCGAAGCAGCTCAGGACACCGACGACGGTGCCGGTCAGGGTGCGCGGGTGCTTGGCCGCGAAGGATTCGGCGCGAGCGAGCGTGCGCTGCACGCGCTGCCATTCGTCAGTCCAATTCATCACGCGCCGAAGACCTTCTTTCTGGAGCCTGAGGAGTGCCGCCCGTCGCCACGCCGCAGGGCGTGACCCGGAGGGCCCGGGCCGGCGATTCGACGGGCCGGCCAGCGAAGGACGCCGGGGGCGTCCTGATGCTGCGGGGAGCGTCCACTAGAATCGCCGTCTTGCGTTGCAGCGTCCCATCGGGCATGAGATTTGCCCTCCTGGCGCCCCGCAAAAACAGCCGGCAGTATACCGGCGCGCCCGGGTTGCAAGTGCTAGAAAACCCGATAAATCAAGACTTTACGTAAGCCCGTGCGGGCTCCGAAGTGCCATGTCTGACATTCGAACCCAGTCCTCGCCGGCCGCTGAATTTCCGATCACCGACCGGGTCCGTCATGCGATGCAGCAATCGCTGCGGGGCTGCGAGGAACTGCTGCCGCAGGACGAATGGCTGAAGAAGCTGGCCCGTTCCGAGGCCACCGGCCAGCCGCTGCGGATCAAGCTGGGCCTGGACCCGACGGCGCCGGACATCCACGTCGGCCACACGGTGGTGCTGAACAAGATGCGCCAGCTGCAGGACCTGGGGCACCAGGTGATCTTCCTGATCGGCGACTTCACCTCGATGATCGGTGACCCGTCGGGCCGCAACGCCACGCGCCCGCCGCTGACGCCGGAGCAGATCAAGCACAACGCCGAGACCTATTACAGGCAGGCCAGCCTGGTGCTGGATCCGGCGCGCACCGAGATCCGCTACAACAGCGAATGGTCCGACCCGCTGGGCGCGCGCGGCCTGATCCAGCTGGCGGCCAAGTACACGGTGGCCCGCATGATGGAGCGCGACGACTTCACCAAGCGCTACGCGGCCGGCACGCCGATCTCGGTGCATGAATTCCTCTACCCGCTGATGCAGGGTTACGACTCGGTGGCGCTGAAGGCCGACCTGGAACTGGGCGGCACCGACCAGAAGTTCAACCTGCTGATGGGCCGGCACCTGCAGGCCGAGTACGGCCAGGAGCCGCAGTGCATCCTGACCATGCCGCTGCTGGAGGGCCTGGACGGCGTCGAGAAGATGTCCAAGTCCAAGAACAACTACGTGGGCATCACCGAGCCGGCCAACAGCATGTTCGCCAAGATCCTGTCGATCAGCGACCTGCAGATGTGGAAGTGGTTCGACCTGCTGAGCTTCAAGTCGATCGAGGAGATCGCTGCGCTGAAGCGCGAGATCGAGGGCGGCCGCAACCCGAAGGAAGCGAAGGTGATGCTCGCCAAGGAGATCACCGCGCGTTTCCACAGCGCGCAGGCCGCGGAGGACGCTGAGGCGGACTTCAACAACCGGGCCCGCGGTGGCATTCCGGACGACATCCCCGAGCTGACGCTGAGCGGCGCGCCGATGGGCATTGCCGCGCTGCTGAAGGCGGCCAACCTGGTGCCGTCCAACGGCGAGGGCAACCGCAAGATCGAGCAGGGAGGCGTCAAGATCGATGGCGTCACCATCAGCGACAAGGCCCTGAAGGTCGAGGCCGGCACGATGGTGCTGCAGGTCGGCAAGCGCCAGTTCGCGCGCGTGACGCTGACCTGATCTGACCGACTCACGCCATGCAAAACGGGAGGCCGAGGCCTCCCGTTCTGCTTGCAGTCAGCGAGTGTCCCCGGGCCCGGAACAGGGTGGGAGGTTCGCGGACGCGAGGCCTCCTACCCTGTGATGGGCCGCGCTGGCTGCCGGGCAGTCGCGCAGCGCCGGTGCCCCGCAGCGCTCACTGCTTGATCGGCCGCAGATAAGGCCCCGGCTTCGGCATCTTGACGGGATCCTTCGCGATCGCATCCTTGAGCCAGGCGATCGCCGCATCCAGCTGCGCATCCTGCCCATTGGCGGTCGCGCGCGGCGGGTTGTCGACCTCGATGTCGGGCGTCACGCCCTTGCCCTCGACGAGGAACTGGCCGTCGACGGTGATCTGTCCGTTCTCCGCGGCGCGCATCAGCCCGTTGTCCATCAACCGGTTCTGGTCGGACAGCCACACCCCGGCGCCCGAGGTCGTCTTGCCGATGACCGGTCCCAGGCCCAGGCGCTTGAAGCCTTCGGAGAAGGTTTCGCCGTCGGAGTAGGTTTCCTCGTTGGCCAGCACGACGACCTTGCCGCGGAACACCTGCTGCATGTTGGGATAGGGCTTGCTGCCGTAAGGCGAGCGCGGTTGCCAGAAGGCCCAGGCGCGGCGCAGCAGCGTCTGCAGGATCCAGCTGTCGATGTTGCCGCCGTTGTTGTGACGGACGTCGATGATGAGCCCCTCGCGCTCGCTCTGCGCGTAGAACTCGCGGGCGAAGTCGCCGATGTCGTCGCGGGTCATCGCGCGCAGGTGCAGGTAGCCGATCTTGCCGTTGCTGGCGGTGTCGACGATCCGGGCGCGGCCATAGCGCCAGTCGTTGACGCGCAGCTGGCCTTCGCGGCGCAGGTCGACCGGCGTGACGACGACGGGGCGTTCCTTGCCGGAGGGCTCGCGCACCTGCAGCAGCACCTGCTTGCCGGCCTGGCCGCGCATCAGTTCGCTGGGATCGGGGGCCTGGGTCGCGTCGCGGCCGTTGATCTGCGTGATCACGCTGCCCACCGGGATGTTCAGCCCCGGCGCGGCCAGCGGGCCGGCGTCGGCCGGCAGTTCCGGATCGCCGCTGAAGATGCGGGCGATCTTCCAGCCCTTGGCGTCGCGTTCGAGTTGCGCGCCCAGCCCGGCGAAACCGGGTTCCTCGGCACCCTTGCGCAGCTCGCCCGGCGCGACCTGGCTGTGCAGCAGGCTGAGCTCGCCCACCATCTGCGCCATGACCTCGGCCAGCTCGCTGCGCTCGGTGACGCGTTCCACCAGCGGCGCGTACTTGGCGCGCATCGCGGTCCAGTCCACGCCGTGCATGTCCTTGTCGTAGAAGAAGTCGCGCTGCATGCGCCAGGCGTCATTGAACATCTGGCGCCATTCGGCCTTGGGATCGACGGCGATCTGCCAGTCGGTCCAGCGCACGCGCGACTTGTCCAGGTCGCCGGGGATCTTCGGTCCGGCGTCGACGATCAGGATCTCCGGCGCGGCGCCCGGTGCCGCGGGGCGGCGGATCAGCAGCTTCTTGCCGTCGGCGCTCAGGTCGAAGGCGCCGACCTGTTCGGCGAAGGTCTCGACCTTGGTTTCGCCGGGACCGATCGGCAGCTGGCGCAGCGTGGTGCCTTCGAGCAGGTACAGGCGCTTGGAGTCCACGGCCAGGCCGTTGTAGTTGCCGGCGGCGATGGGCACCTCGAACAGGCGCAGCGACAGGCCGGGGATCTGGATCTCGGGCTTGCCCTTGGCCGCGGGCTTCTCTTCCTTCACCGCAGCGGCCTTGGCCTGGTCGACCTTCTGCTTCGATTCCTTGTTGTCGGGCTTGTCCTTCTCCTGCTCGCGGACCTCGGCCTCCTCCTTGGCCTTCAGGCCCTGGAGTTCATCCGGCTGCGCGAACGGGAAACGCAGGCCCGGCTGCAGCGCCAGCGCATAGACCTTCCAGCCCTTGTCGAAGAACGGACCCATGTTGCGGTCGCCCCAGGGGCCGGGGTTGCCGGTCACGTCGAAGCTGCGGCGCGACAGGAAGTAGAGCCACTGGCCATCGGGGCTGAAGGCCGGCGCGGTCGCGGCGTAGCGGTCGCTGCCGAGCTGGTGGACCTTGCCGTCGGCGACGGTCAGCAGCATCAGCTGCTCGCGATAGGGGTTGCTGGTGGCGCGGACGAAGGCCAGCGCCTTGCCGTCGGCGGACCAGGACAGCGAGGCCGCGCCGTCGCCGAGCGTGTCGTGGTCGACCTCGCGGGTCGCGGCGGCGCGGCTGGGGTTCTTGAGGTCGGTGAGGAAGAGGCGGCCTTCCTTGTCGGTGTGGGCGATCCAGCGGCCGTCGGGCGAGGGCGACAGGCTGCGGCGCATCGCGGTGGCGCCTTCCGTGACCTGCCGCGGCTGGCCGGCGCCGTTGGCGGCCAGGCGCCAGATCTCGAGTTCGCCGCTGTAGTCGCACAGCGCGAAGACGTCGCGGCTGTCGCTGCTGAAGGCGGTGTCGCGGCAGCGGCCGGCGTCGCCGAGGCTAGCGGGCACCGGCAGTTCGGCGCGGCGCAGCGGGCCGACGCCTTGCGTGGCCAGGCGGCCGCGCGCGGTCAGCACGACCTGCTCGCCATTGGGCGACAGCGAGACCGCGGTCAGGAAGTCCTGCGGGCGGCTGACCCAGCGCTTGCGCTGCTGGTCGAAGTCGCCGCCCAGGGCGATGGACAGCTTCTGCTCGGCGGCGCTGCCGTTCAGGTCGAGGCGGTAGAGGTCCGCGCCGACGGCGAAGACCGCCTGCGCGCCGTCCAGGCTCGCATGGCGGATGTCCCAGCCCTTGAGGCGGGTGTGCTGGCGCGGGTCGGAGCCGTCGGCCTTGACCGACCAGAGGTTGAAGGTGCCGTCGCGGTCGGACAGGAACGCGATGCGGGCGTTGCCGCCGGCGTCGACGTAGGGCATGGGCCGGCGGTCGTTGGCGCCTTCGGGGACCAGCGGCCGGGCCTCGGCGCTGCCGGTGAGGTCCATCACCCACAGCCGCGCGAGGGCGCCGCCGCGGTACTGGCGGGCGTTGTCGCCGCGCAGGCCGTTGCGGGTGAAGTACAGGGTCTTGCCGTCGGCGCTGAGCGCGCCGTCGCTGGCCTGACCGACCGGCAGCGCGCGGTGCTTGCCGGTGGCGATGTCGACCAGGTGCAGCTGCGTGCCGGGCTCGCCGCGCTCGGTGTTGCCGGTGTAGAGCACCTCGTTCTGCGCGGTGATGCCCCAGACGCGCACCGCGCCGGTGTCCCAGGTCAGGCGGCGGGGTACGCCACCGGCGGCCGGCATGACGAAGACGTCGCTCGCGCTTTCCTGCTGGCCGGTGAACGCGATCCAGCGGCCGTCGGCGGACAGGGCCGGATAGGTCTCGACGCCGCCATGGGTCGTCAGGCGCTGGGCGGTCCCGCCGGCGGCGGAGGCCTGCCACAGGTCGCCCTCGGCGACAAAGACCAGCCGGTCGCCGCGCAGCGCGGGCTGGCGGTAGAAGCCCAGCGCCGGATCGACGAGCGCCGGACGAACGGCCGCGCCGCGGGCGACGGCGTCGGCGGCGCCGAGGGCGGCAGCCGAGGTCGCGGCGGAGGTGGCGGTGGATTCGGCGGCGATGGCCAGGGTGGCCATCGAGCAGGCCGAGGCGATGGCCAGGCGGCGGAGCGTGATGCGCATCGAGGTCTTCCTTGTGGGTGTCCGGGGACGGAGCGTTGGAACGAGACGGGAACCGGCCGGACGGCAGCCGGAAGTCATGCGGCGCGGATTCTGGCGCCGGGCGGGGCGTCAGCGGTTCGTCACCCCCATGGCCACATGCCCGGCCGGCACGTGGGGCACGGCGTTCTGGACGTGGCCGTGCTGGTCGTCGAAGAAGAAGTCGGGCTCGAACTCGCGCAGGAATTCGCCCTTGGGCAGGCCGCCGAGGAACATGGCTTCGTCGACCTCGACCTCCCAGTCCATCAGCGTGCGGATGGCGCGCTCGTGGGCGGGCGCGCTGCGGGCGGTGACCAGCGCGGTGCGCAGCCGCATCGGCGCGGCGCCGGCCTGCAGCCGCTGCAGCGCGTGCAGGACTTCCTTGAACGGACCGGCGGGCAAGGGCGTCAGCTTGCGTTCGCGTTCATGGGCCTGGAAGGCGTCCAGGCCATCGCGCTGGTAGATCTGTTCGGCCTCGTCGGAGAACAGCACGGCATCGCCGTCGAAGGCGATGCGCAGCTCATCGGGATAGGCGGCCGAGGCGCGCGCCGACTGCGGGAAGACGCGTGCCGCGGCCACGCCGGCGGCGAGGGCGGAGCGCACGTCGTCCTCGTTGGCGGAGAGGAACAGGTCGGCCTTGAGCGGGCGCAGGTAGCGCCAGGGGCTCTGCCCGCGGGTGAAGACGCCGCGCTCGATGGTCAGTCCGTAATGCTGCGCGGAGCGGAACACGCGCATGCCGGAGATCGGATCGTTGCGGGACAGGACAACGACCTCGACGCGGGGCGTCTCGCCCAGGGCGTTGAAGGCGAGCAGCTTGCGCGCCAGCGAGAAGGCGGTGCCGGGCTTGGCCGGCTCGTCCAGGCGCTGCTGCTGCAGCCGCATGTAGGCGCGGTCGTCGCTGTTCTCGAAGAGCTGGTTCTCCTCTTCGAAGTCGAACAGCGCGCGGGAGGAAAGGGCCACCACCAGGCGGCCGTCGAGGGAGGCGGGCATGGGTGGGGATGATAGGGGTCCCGGGGTCCGCCGCCGGATCGGACATGGCGGCGTGAGGCCTTCGTGATCAGGCGTTGACGCGGCATTGAGGGCGCAATGAACCAGACACTTCTTGTCGATTTGGTGATCCGAGACAGCCGCTCGACTGTCATCGACCGGACATCCGGGCGCCCCAGCATCGCCGGCTTTTCATCCGCCAGACGCTCTCCATGCCGCTCGTCCGCCCCGCCCGCCTGTCCGCCCGCCTGTCCGCCCGCCTGTCTGCGCGCCGATTGATCGCCGCCGCCGCGGTGCTGAGTTGCCTGCCGTCCGCCCATGCCGACGACGACAAGCGCGTGCAGACGCTGGACGTCGTGAGCGTCACCGGCAATTCGGTGAACACGCTCGCACCCAGCGCCGCGCCGCTCAATGCCAGCCAGCCGACCTCGGTGATCGATGAGCGCTTCATCCGCGACGCGCTGCGCTTCAACGCCAACTTCGACGACATCGTCAAGTACGCGCCCAGCATGACGGTGAGCTCGCCGGAAGGCCCCGGCCTGGGCAAGAGCGAAGGCATCAGCCTGCGCGGCTTCCAGGACGGCCAGTTCAACATCACCTTCGACGGCATCCCGTTCGGCGACGCGAGCGACCTGCATCACACCACCTCGGCCTACTTCAGCAATCACGTGCTGGGCCAGGCGCAGATCGACCGCGGTCCGGGCGGCGGCGCGTCGATCGGCAACGCCACCTTCGGCGGCACCATCGCACTGCGCACGCGCGATCCGGCCAGCGTCGACGGCATCACGCCGTACTTCACCCTGGGCAGCTGGAACACCCGCGCGGCCGGGCTGTCGGTGGACCACAACTTCGGCGATACCGGCGTCTTCGCGGAGGTCTCCAAGGAGTCCAGCGACACCTTCCTGTCGCACACGCGCGATGACCGCAAGCACCTCTTCCTGAAGACCGTCAGCGCGCTGGGCGACGACACGACCTTGACCTTCGTCACCAGCGTCAACCGCGAACGCCAGAACACGGTGCAAGGCGCGACGCTCGACCAGATCGCGCAGCACGGCTGGCGCTTCGGCCTGGGCGACGACCCGTCGCTGCAGACCTATGCCGGCTACAACGGCGCGAGCTACCGGTCCAGCTTCACCTACCTCGGCGTGACCTCGACGCTGGGCGGCTGGACGGTCGACAACAAGGTCTACTTCAACGACTTCGACCACGCGTCGGACAAGACCAGCGATCCCACCGACACCGATCCGTCCCACAACGGCGTGCAGTTCTACGACGCGGCGGGAAAGAAGACCACCAAGGTCGCGACCGACGTCCCCGGCAAGCGGGCCGACAACGGCTTCCATGCCTACGGCGACGTGCTGCGCCTGGCGCGCGAAGCGGGGCCGGGGCGCTTGCAGGTCGGCGCCTGGGTGGAGCGCAACGACGACGCGCGCTGGCAGACGCCGGTCGACTTCACCACGGGCGCGGCCACCGGCACGAAGTACGGCTATGCCGACAACTACCGGCTGAAGGACACGACCGACACCTTCCAGCCCTATGTGCAGTACGACTGGAAGGCGGCCGAGGGCGTGACGGTGAGCCCGGGCCTGCGCTACTCGAGCGTGCGCCGCGGCATCGATGCCGAGCTCAACAAGTCGACGCCGCCGGCGCCGCTCAAGGCCAGCGCGACCTACGACGCCTGGCTGCCCTCGATCAGCGTGCACGACCAACTGAGCCACGACTGGTCCGCCTACGCGCAGGTCGCCAAGGGCTTCCTGGCGCCGCCGGTCAACGTGATCCAGCTCAACGGGGCGCGCGGGCTGGATCCGGAGCTGACGACGAACTACCAGCTGGGCACCGCCTATGCGACGCGCGAGTTCAACTTCGGCGCCGACGTCTATCGCGTCGACTTCGGCAACTACATCAGCCAGACGACGATCGACAGCGGCGCGGGCAGCGAGAGCGTGTACGTCAACGCGGGCGGCGCGGTCTACAAGGGCATCGAGGTCGAGGGCACCTATGCCTTCACGCGCCAGCTCAGCCTGTACGCCAACGCCAGCCTCAACCACGCGACCTACAAGGGCGGGTCGGTGCGCGTCGCCGGCACGCCGCGGGCGACCGCGGCCGTCGGCCTGATCTACGGCGACAAGCAAGGGCTGTTCGGTTCGCTGATGACCAAGATGGTCGGCGCGCAATACGGCGTCGACAACACGACCGATGCCAAGGGCACCACCGTCTTCGCCAACAGCCAGCGCCTGGGGGGCTACAGCAGCGTGGACGCCGCGCTCGGCTATCGCGCGGACCAGGGGCCCTGGGGCACGAAGGGCTTCTCCGTCAGCCTCGACGTCAACAACCTGTTCAACGCGAGGAAGCTCACCGCGTTCGCCGGCAACCAGTCGGTGAGCGGCGCGCCGCTGTACTTCGGCCTGCCGGGCCGGGGCGCGTTCGTCGACATGGCGGTGAAGTTCTGATGGGCGCGCGCGTCGCGAGCGCGGTCGCCGGCGCGGTGGCGGCCTTGATGCTGACGATGCCGACGGCGCCGGCGCAGGACGCCGGAACGCCGGTCTCGCGGCCCGCGCAGGCGCCGGTGCTGCGCATCGTGCTGATGCGGCACGGCGTGCGCTCGCCGACGAAGTCGCCCGAGGCGCTCGCGCCCTTCGCCACCGAGCCCTGGGCGCGGTGGCCGGTCGCGCCGGGACAGCTGACGCCGCATGGCATCGCGGCGATGAAGGCCCTGGGCGGCTGGTGGCGAAACGAGCTCGGCCTCGATCGGCTCGCGGCGAGATGTCCGGCATCGGCCGGTGCCGGGGCGCCGCTGCTCGTGATTTCGGATAGCACGCCCAGGAACCACGCGAGCGCGAAGGCGCTGATGGAGGGGCTGCTGCCCGGTTGCCCGGAGGCTGGCCACTTCGGCCTGCCGGCGGGGCAGCACGATCCGCTCTTCCAGGGCAGCGCCGGGTCGGACGAGGAGGTCTCCCCCGACGCGGTCAAGCGCCGGGACCGCATTCCCAAGGACGGGCTGGACGAGCTCCAGGCCGTGCTCATCGGCGGCGCTGGCGAAGCGGATCGGCAAGCGGCCCGCGCGTCGGGGCACCAACTGCTGGTCGACCAGGCGGATCCACGCAAGCCGATGGGGACGCTGGCGGAGAACCTGATGCTGGAGTACGTCGAGGGCCTGCCGGCGCCGGCCTGGGGGCGCCTGGACGAGTCCGGCATCGGTCGGATCGTCGAACTGCACAACGCGGCGTTCGCGCAGCAGTGGAAGGACGATCCGGTCGCGGCGCGGCGGCGCGCCTCCGATCTGCTGGCGCGGATCTCTGCGGCGCTGCGCGCGGGCAACGCGCGACCGCTCGCGGGCGATGCGCAGGGGGTGGGCGCCGGCACGGTGTTCTTGGTCGGGCACGACACCAACCTGGCGGCGGTGGCCGGACTGCTGGGCCTGGACTGGCACGACCCGGCACGGCCGGATGACTATCCGCCAGGCGGCGCGCTGGTCTTCGATCTCGTCGCCGGGGCGGCCAGTGCCGAGGTGCGGCTGGGCATCGCGATGCCGACCTTGAGCGCGCTGCGCCGCGGCCGCTTCGATGCGCCGGGCGACATGGCCGTGAAGCCGGTGGCGATACCCGGGTGTGGCGGCGCTTGGGGGTGCCCGCTGGGTCGATTCGCTGATCTCGTCGATCAGGTGATCGACACGGCGGCGGTCCCGGCGGCCGAGCCGGTCCGGCCGTTCGTCCGTTAGCGGTCGGAAGCGGCCGACGCGGCAAAGCAGCCGAAGCAGCAGAAGCGGCCGAGGCCGCTGCTTGCCGCTGGACGAAGCGCCGCGCCGCGCCCGGCTACTGCGCCGCCAGCTTGTTCATGTCCATGATCGGCAGCAGCACCGACAGCACGATCAGCATGACCACGCCGCCCATGGCCACGATCAGCAGCGGCTCCAGCAGCGTGGCCAGCGTCATCGCGCGGCGCTTGACCTCGTTGCCCAGCTGGCGCGCGGCGCGCTGCAGCATGTCGGGCAACTGCCCTGTCTGCTCGCCCAGCCGCGCGAACATCGACAGCAGCCCCGGGAAGCGCTTCTTGCCGGCGAGCGCCGCGCCCAGCGGCGCGCCCTCGCGGACCTGCGCCAGCGCGTCCAGCGCGTCGGCGCGCATCGCCTGGTTGGACAGCGTCTCCGCCGCCGCCTGCAGCGCCTTCAGGATGGGCACGCCGGCGCCGGCCAGCATCGCCAGCGTTCCCGAAAACCGCGCCGCGTTGTAGCCGCGCGAGAGCCGGCCCAGCAGCGGCAGGTTCAGCCATGCGGCGTCGAAACGCTGCCGCGGACCTTCGCGCTTGAGGATCTGGCGCGCGCCGAAGAACACCGCCGCCAGCACCGCCACGATCGCCAGGCCCCAGGTCCGCATCAGGTCGGACAGGCCCATCATGATCCGCGTCAGCAGCGGCAGCGTCTGCTTGGTCTGCGTGAAGACCGCCGCCACCTGCGGCACGACGTAGGTCAGCAGGAAGCTCACCGCCAGCACCGCGATGATGCAGACGATCACCGGATAGGCCAGCGCGCCGAACAGCTCCGAGCGCAGCCGCTGCTGCTCCTCGAGGTCGTCCGCCAGGCTCTCCAGCACCGGGCCCAGCGCGCCGCTCTGCTCGCCGGCGGCGACCACCGCGCGGTAGACGTCGTCGAACTCGCGCGGCGCGATCGCCAGCGCCCGTGCGAAGGACGAGCCCGCATTGACCTCGGACTTCAGCTGCGACATCAGCTCGCGCTGGCGCGGATCCTCGGCCTCGTCGGCCAGCGCCGACAGCGAGCGCTCCAGCGGCAGGCCCGCCGAGACCAAGCCCGCCAGCTGCCGCGTCCACACCGTCAGCCCTGCCGCCTTGAAGGCGCGCCGCGCGAAGCGCGACTGCTTGCCGGCCGGTGCCGCCACCGGCTTCACGTCCATCGGCACCAGCCCCTGCGCGCGCAGCTGCGTGCGCGCGGCTTTCGCGGTGTCGGCCTCCAGCAGCCCCTGCTGGGACTTGCCGGACGCGTCGAGGGCGTCGTACTTGAAGGCGGGCATCGCTGGGAACCTCGTGATTGACTGCGTCGTGCGGCGTCGGGGGCGGCGTCAGGGGTGGCGTGAGTGCGGCGTCAGGGCGGGCGGTCTTGATCCGCCGCGCTCACTCGCGCGTGACCCTCAGCACTTCCTCTTCGGACGTGACGCCCGCGGCCACCAGCCGGTCGCCGTCCTCGCGCATCGAGCGCAGGCCGTTGGCGCGCGCCGCGGCCAGCAGCTCGGACTCCGCCGCCTGGTTGTGGATCAGGCCGCGGATGGTGTCGTCGCAGACCATCAGCTCGTACACGCCGGTGCGGCCCTTGTAGCCGCTGCTGGCGCAGGCCGGGCAGCCGACCGGGTGGTAGCGCGCGCCGCCCTCGGGCAGCGGCTCCGGCGACTTGCACACCGGGCAGAGCTTGCGCACCAGCCGCTGCGCCAGCACGCCCAGCAGCGACGAGCTCAGCAGGAAGGGCTCCACGCCCATGTCGGTCAGGCGCGTCACCGCGCTGACCGCGTCGTTGGTGTGCAGCGTCGCCAGCACCAGGTGACCGGTCAGCGAGGCCTGGATCGCGATCTGCGCCGTCTCGTAATCGCGGATCTCGCCGATCATGATCACGTCCGGGTCCTGGCGCAGGATCGCCCGCAGCGCCTTGGCGAAGGTCAGGTCGATGCGCGCGTTGACCTGCGTCTGGCCGATGCCGGGCAGCTCGTATTCGATCGGGTCCTCGACGGTCAGCACGTTGGTCGTCGAGGTGTCCACCGTCTGCAGCGCCGCGTACAGCGTCGTCGTCTTGCCCGAGCCCGTCGGGCCGGTGACGAGCACGATGCCGTGCGGCTGCTGCGCCAGGCGCTGGAAGCGCTCCAGCCGCTCGCCGTCCATGCCCAGCGCCGCCAGCGTGAAGCGCGACTCCGACTTGTCCAGCAGGCGCAGCACCGCGCGCTCGCCGTGCGCCGACGGCAGCGTGCTCACCCGCACGTCGATCGCGCGGCCGCCGATGCGCAGCGAGATGCGGCCGTCCTGCGGCAGGCGCTTCTCGGCGATGTCGAGCTCCGCCATGATCTTCAGCCGCGAGATCAGCGCCGCATGCAGCGCGCGGTTCGGGCGCACCACCTCGCGCAGCGTGCCGTCGACGCGGAAGCGCACCGAGCTCTCGCGCTCGTAGGGCTCGATGTGGATGTCGCTGGCGCCGTTGTTGGCGGCCTGCGTCAGCAGCGCATTGAGCATGCGGATGATGGGCGCGTCGTCGGCGGTCTCGAGCAGGTCCTCGACCGCGGGCAGGTCCTGCATCAGGCGCGACAGGTCGACGGCGCTCTCGACCTCGCCCACCACCAGCGCGGCGCTGTCCTCGCCGCCCGCGTAGGCCGCCTGGACGCGCTGCGACAGCTCGGCCACGCTCAGGCATTCGATGCGCGAGGGCGCGTACACGCGCTGCAGTTCCGACAGCACCGGCAGCGACAGCGCCGGCGTGGCCCACAGGGTGCGCTGCTGGCCGTCGTCCTCGAGCAGCACCTGCTGCGACTTCGCGACGGCGTAGGGAAGGGGATGGCGGCTGGCCATGGCGGCTCCCGGCTCAGCGGCCCTGCGGCGCGCTGGCCGGCGCGGCGGGGCCCGGCACCGGCGACGAGGCCGGATAGACCGGCAGCGGCAGCTGGGCCGGCGGCGTCGATCCCGGTGCCGAGGCCGGCTTCTCCGGCAGGATCGGCGCGCCGGTGTCGGGCAGCACCATGGACGCCTTGGGCTGCGACTCCTGCTGGTAGGCGCGGATCGCGTCGTAGCGGTCCATCGTCAGCGCCAGCGCGCTCTCCGGCGTGCGCAGCAGCACCGGCCGCAGGAAGATCATCTGGTTGGACTTGGTCCGCTTGCGGGTCTGGTTCTTGAACAGGTTGCCCAGCAGCGGGATGTCGCCCAGGCCCGGCACCTTGTCCTCGCCGTCGACGTACTCGTCCTTGAGCAGGCCGCCCAGCACCAGTACCTGGCCGTCCTCCAGCGTCACCGAGGTCTCCACCGCGCTCTTGTCGAAGGTCGGGCCCTGGGTGGCCGAGTTGGCCGAGGCGACGACGCTGGAATTCTCCTGGTAGACCTTCATGCGCACCGTGCCGTTCTCGCCGACGGTCGCGCGCACCTTCAGCCGCAGGCCGACGTCGCGGCGCTCGAAGGTCTGGAAGGGACTGGTGGTGGTGCCCGAGGTGGTCGTCGAGTTGCCGGTCAGCACCGGCACGTTGCTGCCGATCAGCAGGTCGGCTTCCTCGTTGTCCTGGACGATCATCGACGGCGTCGACAGCACGTTGGTGCCGCTGACCGAGCCCAGCACGTTGGCGATGGCGCCCAGCGTGTAGAGGCTGCCGACCTTCTTGATGATGCCCACGTTCAGGCCGGTCGGGATCTGGCCGCTCTGGATCGCGGTGCTGACGCCCGAGGTGCCGCCGGCGGTGGCCGCGGTCAGGTTGAGGATGTTGGCGTAGCCGGCGCCGAAGTTGGTGCCGATCGCGCCTTCGCCGAAGAGCTGCTGGAACTGCACGCCGAACTGGCCGGCCTTGGAGGCGTCGACCTTGACGATCAGCGCCTCGACGTAGATCTGCGCGCGGCGCGTGTCGAGCTGTTCGACGACGGCGCGGATCTGGCGGTACATCGGCTCGGGCGCCGTGATGATCAGCGAGTTGGTCGCCGGGTCCGCCTGCACGAAGCCGCCGGTGTTGACCTGCGCCGTCTGGCTGACCTGCGTCGACGCGCCGCCGCTGCCCGACGAGCCGCTGCTGCCGGAGCTCGTCGAGCTGCCGCCGAAGGACGAGCTGTTGCCCGCGAAGCCGCCGCTGGTGCCGGCGCTGCCGGTCTGCGCGCCGGCGAAGCTGCCGGTGCCGCTGCCCGAGTTGCTGTTCGATCCGCCGCCCGCGCCCGGACCGGCATTGTTCGTGTAGGCCGCGCGCAGCACCGTGGCCAGGCGCACCGCGTCCGCGTTCTTCAGGTAGATCACCCGGATGCTGCCGCCGGTGTCGGTGCTGGGCTGGTCGAGCTTGGCGATCATCGCGCGCAGCTGCATCAGCTTGGCCGGGTTGGACGCGCGCACGATCAGCGCGTTGCTGCGCGGATCGGCCATGACGCTGCTGCTGCCGCCGCCGGCCGCGCCCTGCGGCGTCACCACGCCCTGGGCGCCGCCGACGCCGTCGGAGAGCCGCTGCACCAGCTGCACGATGTCCGAGGCCACCGCGTTGCGCAGCGGGATCACCTCGATGTCGGTGTTGGAGGGCTGGTCCAGCGCCGCGACGATGCGGCTGATGCGCTGCAGGTTCTCTGCGTAATCGGTGATCACCAGGCTGTTGTTGCCCGGGTTGGCGTTGATCGTGTTGTTGGGCGTGATCAGCGGACGCAGCACCGCCACGAGGTTGTTGGCGTTCTCGTGGTTGAGCTTGAAGATCTGCGTCATGACCTGGTCGCCGCGGGCGCGCGACTCGCCGGCGATGGTCACCGCGCCGGTCTGCAGCTTGGCCTCGGCCTCGGGCACGAGCTTGAGCAGCCCGCCGGACTCCACCATCGAGAAGCCCATGCCGCGCAGCGCCGCCAGGTAGCTCAGGTAGGCCTCCTGCACCGGCACCGGCTGCTCGGCGGTCAGCGTCATCGTGCCCTTGACCCGGGGATCGACCAGGATCGGCTTGCCCAGCGCGGCGGACATCGCGCGCGAGACCGCCTCGATGTCGGTGTTGACGAAGTTCAGCGTGACCGGCGTGCTCGCGCGCACGGCCGGTTGTCGGCGGTTCTGCTGCTGATTCGACTGTGCGCCGGCCTGCAGGGGCAGGCTGCCCGCGATCAGGCTGATCGCCATGCCCAGCGCCGTCGGTCGCATCATGTGCTTGTTCATGCTCATCCCACCGAGATGATCGAGCGCGCGCCCTCGCGGCGCCCGATGATGTTCAACAAATTGGCCAAGGCGGCCTCGCTGCCCGGGGCGGCCGTCGCCTCGCCCCGGAACTGCGCCCGCTTCGCGCCCAGGCTGCCCTGGCCGCTCAGTTGCAGCGGGCCCTGGATCGTCGTGAGGATCAGCTGCGGCGTCTGCCCGCCGCCCACCAGGCCCATCCGGTAGCTGCCCAGCGGCGCCACCTGCGCCAGGCGCGAGGAGAAGTCGCGCAGCTCGACCTGGGCCACGCCGCTCACGTTGACCGCGGCCCCGCGCCCCTCGAAGACGAAGCCCTGCGCGCTGATGGCGATGACGCCGTCCGGCGCCAGCGTGTTCCAGGGCGTGCCCAGGCCCGACAGCCAACCGGCCGGCCAGCGGATCCACGGCTGCTCTGGCGTCGCGTCGGGCAGCCGCACGGTGAGGCGGTCCAGGCCGAAGCTCGCCGTCAGCGGCGCGGCCGGCTTGATGCAGCAGGACTGGTCCAGCGTCAGGCGCAGGCCCGGTCCGCCGTCGATCCAGCCCGGCCGCATCGTCCAGCCCAGGCGCTGCGGCAGCTCGCTGGCGTCGCGGCTGCCGGGACCGGGGCTCAGGATCAGCCGGGCACTGCCGTTCCACAGCGTGCCGCGCGCGTCGGCCAGCACCAGGCGCTGGTGGGTCGCCGAGGACACGGCCGAGGCCAGCCAGGCCGCCGGCGCCCAGGCGACGACCGCCGTCACCAGGCCCAGCACCGCGCCGAACTCGGCCCAGCGGAAGGCGCGGACGAAACCGGTGGTCGAGGCGGCGTTCGCCGTCGAGGTCGTGAGCCGGGCGCTCGATCGTCGGGCCATCGCTCAGTTCCCCGCCGCGGCGGGCAGCAGCAGCGTCAGGCGGCCGCTGTAGCCCTGCGGTCCGGATTGCAGCTCGGCCTCCTGCGGTCTGGCGCGCGCGCCCTGGCGCGCCTCGCCGATCCACATCGCCAGCGCGCCGCCGGGCACGCCGCGCAGGCGCAGCTGCGCCTGGGTGCCGGTGATCGTCAATTCGGCGGCCGGGCCCAGCCGCGCGGTCGCGGCGCGCAAGGCCGCCACCGACTGCTCGGCCGAGACCGGCACCGCCTGCTTCAGGGCCTGCGTCTGCATCGCCATCGCGCGCATCTGTTGCAGCTCGCGGTCGAGCCGGTCCAGCTCGCCGGGCGCCTTGCGCAGCGTGCCCCAGGCCGGCGCGAGCGCGACCAGCCACAGCAGCAGCAGGCCGATGAAGGCCGCGGCCAGGCGCGCGATCAGGCGCTCGCGCGGCGCGGCCGCCTGCCAGCGGGACTCGAGGTCGCGGCGCATCGTCGTGAAGCTGTTCATCGGTTCTCGGGTCGCAGGCTGAGTTGGAGCGCGTCGCCGTCCTCGGCGACCCGCAGCGCGGGATCGCGGCCGAGCCGCTCGCGCAGCTGCGCGCGCTGCGGCGCGCCCAGGCCGGTCAACTGCAGCCGGCCGGGTTCGAAGCGCAGGCCCGGCAGCGGCGGCTCGCCCGGCGGCGTGGCGCGGGCCACGGCGGCGAGGAGGTCTTCCAGGTCGCCCGGGCCGACCTGCCCGGCGCCGCCGCGCAGCGCCTCGGTCTCGCGCACCATCTGCGCGCGGGCGTCGCGGACCACGCGCACCTGCGGGAAGCTCTGCCGCAGCAGCGCCTCCTGTTCGGCCTTGCGCGCGTCGATGGCGCGGCCCTGTTGCCAGGCCATCGCGTTCAGGCCGATCACCTGCACCGCGACCAGGCCGACGACGCCCCAGCGGAAGGGCCGCCAGGCCGGTGTCTGCAGCGTCTGCCAGGCCTGGTACAGGCGCTGCCAGCCGCGCTGGCGCGGCGTGAGGTCGAACTGCAGCAGGTTGACCGGCGCCTGGCGCGCAGCCCAGGCGCGGTCGGTGTCGCTCAGCACCCGCACCGGACGGCCCAGCCACTGCTCGGCCTCGGCCGCGGCGGCGGGGCTGGCGCTGACCGGGGCCTGCTGCCACCAGTCCTCGCCCAGCCAGTTGCGCAGGCCGCCGCTGTCCAGCGGGAAGGTCGCCACGCCGTCGGCGCGCGAGACCCGCAGCCGCGCGCGCCCGTCGACGCCGGCGTGGACGTAGCCGCCATCGGCGCTGCCCGAGACCGGCTGCGGCCAGGACAGCGGCAGCAGCGACTCGACCAGCAGCCCGGCCGCCTCGATCGCCTGCAGGTGCGCGCGCAGCGGCTCGCGGGCGGTCACGGCGACCCAGTGGGTGCGGCCGTCGGCGTCGGGACTGTCCAGCAGCGCGAAGTGCAGCCGCTCTGGATCCTCGAGCAGCTGGTCCTCCATCACGCCGACGACGGCGCCGCGCAGCTTCGCGCCCTTGACCTTGGGCAGCTGCGCCGGCAGCCAGCTGAGCTGGTCGTCGCCGATCAGCGCCATCACGCGGTCGGCGCGCGGCAAGGCGGACAGCGGCGCGCGCTCGCCGTGCCCCCGGGCGTGGGCGGGCGCTTGCGCGTCGTGGCTGAACCAGTATTCGTAGTCTTGCGCGGGGCCGCCCTGGGGCGGGTGGGCCGGCAGCAGGATGAGCAGGGTACTCATGAGATCGCGGATTCTAGGAGGGCTTGCATGACGCTTCGGCGCCGCCGGCCCCCGAAGAAGCCCGTAGTTGAGCCTTTACATGTCCGTGCATCCCGTCCCTCGTGTGTCCAGTCGTGTCGGCGTCGACGCCGGAGGCCCTGCGGCCGCGCCGCGTGTCGACGGGTTCAAGGCGTGGCCCCGTAGCCGGCGGCGGTGCCGGGCAGCGTGGACAGCCGTTGCAGGCGTTCGCGGTCGAGCACGACCATCTCGAGGTTGCGGCGCTCGACCAGCGAGCGCTGCGCCAGCACGCGGTCGTCCATGCGCAGCTGGCCCTCGACGAAGAAGAAGTCGCTGGTGAAGGCGGTGCGCTCGGCGCTGAGCGCCGGCTCCTGCGGCACGAAGGGCTTGAGGTCCTCGAAGCTCCGGAAGGGCTTGACCTGGCGCTGGCGCACGATGCGGTCCGCCGAGCCGGTGTCGGTGAACAGCACCGCGGCGAGCACCTCGCGCGGCGCGGTGTTCACGTTGACCGGGGTGCGCTTGGGCAGGATCACCACCAGCGTGCTCAGGCGCCGGATCTGCTCCTCGTTCAGGCCGAGCCAGCGCAGCTGCGCCAGCCGCGTGGGCAGCAGCGGCACCTCGCCGGACGGCGCGCTGGCGGGCACCGCCGCGTAGTTCATGCTGAGCCGCAGTTGCTCGACCAGGTTGGTGCTCAGCCCGGCGGCCTGGAAGAGCCGGGCCGCGGCGCGCACTTCCTCGGGCTTGTTGTCGACCAGGTTGCGCAGGTTGAAGCGTGATTGCGCGTCCTCGATGTGGCCCGACAGGAAGGCGTCCGGCCCGGCGTCGGCGGAGTTGTTCTCGTCCTGCGACAGGAAGCTGGACAGGCGCGCCTCGGCCAGCGGCACCGACCAGACCTCGGTGAGGTCGTCCGAGGCCGGCTTGCCGTCGCGCGCGTTCATGTTGTTGCGCTTGTCCTCGCGCAGGATCAGCCGCGCCCAGTCCAGCGCGCCCTGCAGCACCCAGTCCGCCTGGGCGCGGCCGCGGTCGGCGGCCTCGATCTGGATGCTGCGCGCTTGCCGCCACAGCATCGCGGCCGACAGCGTCGTCACCAGCACCACGATCAGCAGCGCGGTCAGCAGCGCGGCGCCGCGAGGCGGTTGTGCCGGACGCGATGGGGAACGGGGCCTGCTCATGAGCCGTTGCTTTCCACCGCGACCTCGCGGACCAGTTCGCCGCGATAGCCGCTGCCCTCGCCGAACTGCAGCCGCATGCGCACGCCCTGCGGCACGGCCACGCGCTGCTTTGGCGCATTGGGCCCGGTCGGCGCCGAGGCGGCCGGGTCCTGCGGCACCAGCTCGCCGCTGGACTGCGCGTTGGACCAGGCGTTGCCGCGGAAGAAGAACATCTGCCAGCCGAGCACGCCGTCCAGGCCCGGCATCGCGCGCAGTTCCTCGGCGCTGAGCTGCTGGCTGCGGAACCAGGCGTCCTGCAGGTCGTCCCGGTTCACCACCGGCGCCGATTCCCAGCGCGACAGCCGGCCGTCCCGCAACTGCCAGGCCACCAGCTGCAGGCCGGTCTCGCGGCGGCGCGTCATGCGCAGGGTCGCGCCGTCGAAGGCCAGCGCCGAGGGCACCACGCCGCTGTCCTGCACCTCGCGCAGGTCCAGTTCCCACTGCCGCATCAGCGTCTGCAGCGTCTCGGCGCGCTCCATCGCGGCCTCGTTGTGCTCGCGGCTGGTGGTCAGCGCGCTCACCGCGCGCCAGGCCATCACCGACATCACCGCCATCACGACCAGCGCGACCACGACCTCGATCAGCGTGAACCCGCGCGCCGCGCGCCGGAGGGAGGAACCGCCCGGGCGCCGCATCAGTTGCGCCCCACGATGGTGGTCAGGGTCAGCAGCGGGCGGTCGCGGTCGTCGAAGACCTGCGCCTCGACGCGCCGGAAATTGGGATTGGGGGTCGAGCGGACCGCCAGTTTGACGTTGAAGTCCCGACCCATCTGCGTGCAGCTGGCGCTGTTGTCGCCGACGCCGGGGAAGGTCTTGGTCAGGCGCATCTCGGTCAGCTCGTTCTCGGCGCACCACTGCGCCAGCGAGTTGATGGCGAGCCGGTCCGAATTCGAGGTCATCGCGCCCGCGGCCCGCAGGCCGGCCGCCAGGCACAGCGCGACGATGGTCAGCGCCACCAGGACCTCGATGAGGGTGAAGCCGGCGGCACGCGAGGCGCGCCCGAGGGGCGGCGGGGGCAGGCCGGGGCGGAGGGCGCCGCTCATGCGCCTCCCTTGGTGATCGCGAAGGGACGCAGGCCGTCGGTGGCGAGCGTGATCCGGTGATCGCCGCGGATCAGCGTGACGCGCTGCGCGCCGATGAGCGGTTCCGGTCCCAGGCGCAGCGTGCGGCCGTTGGCGGCGGCGCCCTGGATCTCGACGATGGGCGTGTCGCCCAGCCAGGGGCGCTCCAGGCCCAGTCGCCTGACCAGCGGGGCGGGCAGGCCGGTGAGGTGGTAGCGGCCGCCATCGTTGCCCGCGTCCGGCACCCAGCGCACGTCCAGCGACGCGGCGCGGGCCTCGGCCCGGGCGGTCTCGAGCACCGAGGCCAGCTGCAGCGCCTCGCGCTCGAGCTGCACGTCGGCGCGGTCCCGCACGGCGACCGCGACGGTCGCGCTGGCGATCGCCACGATGGTGATCGCCACGATCAGCTCGATCAGCGTGAAGCCGCGCTGGGGCGGACGGCCGGACGGACGCGCGCGCACGGCTCGGAGCGGTCGATGAAGGAGCGGGATGGTGGGACAGTGGAGCGCGCGGCGGGCCGTGCGCTCACTCCCAGGAGCCGACGTCGGCGTCGTTGCCTTCGCCGCCGGGCTTGCCGTCCGCGCCCAGGCTGTAGACATCGACCTCGCCCTTCAGGCCGGGGTTGTCGTACTGGTACGCATTGCCCCAGGGGTCCTTGGGCAGCTTCTCGATGTAGACCTTCCAGTTGGGCGCGGCCGGGCCGTTGGTCGGCTTGGCCACCAGGGCGCCCAGGCCCTGCTCGCCGCTCGGGTAGCGGCCGTTGTCCATCTTGTAGAGCTTGAGCGCCTGCATCAGCGTGTTCACGTCGGACCGGGCCGCGGTGCGGCGGGCTTCGGAGACGTGGTTCATCACCGCGGGAACGACCACCGCGCCCATGACGGCGACGATGGTGATGGCGACGATCAGTTCGATCAGCGTGAAGCCGCGCGCGCGGCGCGGAGACAGGGGTCGGCGCATGGTGTGGCAATCCTCGCGGAGCCGCCCTCGGCGGCTCATCGCGCTGCATCATAATCGTCGGATGCATGCACGATGGTTAAGCTTCGTCGTCTGGGCGCTGCTGGCGGCCAGCCTCGCGTATTGGGCGCTGATGCTCATGGCCAAGGGCCCCCAGGCGCCGGCGATGACGCGCCCCGCGATCGCCGACGGCGCGCCGGCCGACTGGACCCGCCTGTTCACCGCCGCCAAGGCCGCGGAAGCGCCGGTCGAAGCCGCTTCCTCGCGCTACCAGCTGCTGGGCGTCGTGGCGCCCTCGATGAATGCCCGCCATCCGGGCGAGGGCGTCGCGCTGATTGCCGTCGCCGGCGGCCTGCCCAAGCCGGTGCGCGTGGGGCAGGTCGTCGACGGCGACCTCAAGCTGATCGAGATCAACCGGCGGGATGTCGGGCTCGGCGCGGGGGACGCGGTCTCGGTGAGATTGAGCCTCGCGCCGGGCGCCGGCGGCGCCGAAGCCGTGCCTGGCCAGATGCTGCCGGGTCAACTGCCGCCGGGCGCGATGCCGCCGCCGCAGTTCGGCGCCCACCCGGGGCAGCCGCAGACCGGCGGACCGGGGCCCGAAGGCATCGTGCCGCCGACGGCCATCGGCGGGGCCTTGCCTCAGCCGGTACCGGGCGACGGAAGCGCCAACCCGACCAAGTAGGACGGGACACCGGCGGCTGCCGGGGTCAGTACTTGCTGCCCAGGGTCGATCGACCGGCGCCCGAGGGCAGGGCGCCCGGCGCGCTCGAACCGGTCTCGCGCAGGTCGGACGGCCGGCTGTGGATCGAGCCTTCGGGCAGGTCCTGCACTTCCGTCAGCAGCGCCGCCGCGCAGCGCACCAGCGGCCAGGCCAGCGTCGCACCGGTGCCATCGCCGCATTCCATGCCCAGTTCGAGCAGCGCCGCGGCGTGGAAGAGCTGCAGCGCCTCGTCCAGACCGCGATGGGTGGTGCTGCGGCAGAAGACGGCGTAGTCGGTCACCGGCGGGGCGATCATCGAGGCCACCTTCAGCGCCGCGCAAGCCGGAATGCCGTCGACCAGGATCAGTTGGCGCTTGGAGGCCGCGACCAGCATCGCGCCGACCATGACCGCCAGTTCGAAACCGCCGAACGCCGCCAGCACCGCCATCGGCTCCTGCACGTCGCGGTGACGCGTCTGCGCGCCCTGCAGCACCAGCATCAAGTGGGACAGCTCCTCGTGCGGCATGTCCGGGCCGGTGATGACGAAGTCCTGCACCGGCATGTCCATCAGGCGGGACAGCACCAGCGCTGAGGCCTCCAGCGATCCCTGCCCCAGGCCCGCGCACGCGATCACGTTGCCGGCCAGGTTGTCGGAGATCTCCATGCCGACGCGCACGCCCGCATGGGCCTGGTCCAGCGTCATCGCCGGGCCGGCGCGCGAATTGCGGGTGCCGTGCGCGATCTTGCGTGCGAGCAGCCGCTGCTGCGGGCTCAGCGGTTCGGCGATGCCGCAGTCGACGACCGTGACATGCATGCCCTGGTTGCGCGCGAAGACGGTGGCGGGCAACCGGTGCTGCAGCGCGAGCAGCGCCTGCTCGCGCGTACTGCGGCCGTTGGGCAATGCGATGCCGTCGACGGCCAGGCCGTGGTCGGCGGCGAAGAGCACCAGCGTCGGATCACGGAACTTGGGCGTCTGCGTGGCCTGGATCAGGCCCAGCCGCACCGCGAGCGGCTCGAGTTCGCCCAGGCGGCCGGCCAGCGCACAGCGGCGCTCGAGGCGCTGGCGCAGGGCGCGCTCCAGTTCCGGATTGGCCGTCGGCGAGATGAGGGACTGATGAATCGACATGGGGACCGCCATTCTCGGTCCGCGTCGGGGGACGGCCATCGGCAATTGCCCAGCCGCGCCGTGCCTGCCCCCTGTCCGTGGGGCAGTGGGTGGCGTCGAGCCATCACCGCCGTCAGTTCAGCGCCCGGCCGGTCACAGCCGCTTCACGTGCGGCCGGGTTCAGCGCAGGAACAGGCGGTAGACCGGGTTGTCGGTTTCCTCGGTGTACGGATAGTTCAGCTGGTCGAGGAAGGTCTTGAACGCCTTGCCGTCGCCCTTGGGCACCTGCAGGCCGACGAGGATGCGGCCGTAGTCGGCACCCTGGTTGCGGTAATGGAAGAGGCTGATGTTCCAGTCCGGGCTCATGCTGGACAGGAAACGCATCAGCGCGCCGGGCCGCTCGGGGAAGATGAAGCGGAACAGGCGCTCGTTCTCGGCCAGCTCGGTCCGGCCGCCGACCATGTGGCGCACATGTTGTTTCGCCAGTTCGTCGTCGGTGAGGTCGACCGTCGGGAAGCGGTGCTTCTCGAAGCTGCGGGCCAGCTTGTCGGCTTCCTCGCGCTTGGCGATGGAGACGCCAACGAACACGTGCGCCTCGTTCCGGTCCGAGATGCGGTAGTTGAACTCGGTGACGCTGCGGCCACCGACCAGTTCGCAGAACCGGCGGAAGCTGCCGCGCTCCTCGGGGATGGTGACGGCGAACAGCGCCTCGCGCTCCTCGCCGACCTCGGCGCGCTCGGCCACGAAGCGCAGCCGGTCGAAGTTCATGTTCGCGCCGCAGGTGATGGCGATGTAGGTTTCGCCCTTGGTCCCGTGCTGCGCCGCGTACTGCTTGATCGCGGCGACGCCCAGACCGCCGGCCGGCTCCAGGATGCTGCGCGTGTCGACGAAGACGTCCTTGATCGCGGCGCAGACGGCGTCGGTGTCGACCAGCACGTAGTCGTCGACCAGCTCGCGGCAGATGCGGAAGGTTTCCTCGCCCACCAGCTTCACCGCGGTGCCGTCGGAAAACAGCCCGACGTCGCTGAGCGCGACGCGCTTGCCGGCGCGCACCGAACGCACCATCGCGTCGGAATCCTTGGTCTGGACGCCGATGATCTTGATCTCCGGCCGCACTGCCTTGATGTAGGCCGACACGCCGGCGATCAGGCCGCCACCGCCGATGGCCACGAAGATGGCGTCGATGGGTCCCGGGTGCTGGCGCAGCAGCTCCATCGCGATGGTGCCCTGGCCGGCGATGACGTCGGGGTCGTCGAAGGGATGGACGAAGCTCAGGCCTTGCTCGCGCTCCAGTTCGAGCGCGTGGCCGTAGGCGTCGGTGAAGGATTCGCCAGCCAGCACTACCTCGCCGCCCAGGGCCTGGACGGCGTCGATCTTGACCTTGGGCGTGGTCACCGGCATCACGATCACGGCCCGGCAGCCGAGTTTCTTCGCGGACAGGGCCACGCCCTGCGCGTGATTCCCGGCGGACGCGCAAATCACCCCCCGGGCCAATTGCCCAGGCGCGAGATTTGCCATCTTGTTATAGGCGCCCCGCAGTTTGAAGCTGAATACCGGCTGCTGATCCTCACGTTTCAGCCAGACCTTGTTGCCGATGCGCTTGGAGAGATTGCGGGCGGCGTCGAGGGAGGTTTCCTGCGCGACCTCATACACCTTCGCGTTAAGAATCCGTTGCAGATAACTCTGATCCGCGGGGAGTAACGCCGGGTGCTGCGCCGGTGGGCGCTTCGAGACGGTCTTGCGCGATGCGCGGCGGGTGCCGGCCATGGAAATCCCTCCAGTTCCCCTTGACCGCGCGGGACGCGCCGACCATCGGGCGGACGATGATAGCGAGGGTTTGTCCGGGGCGCCGTGGCTCGCCAGGCGCGCGGCGCGGGCGCGCTTTCGCGATTGGAGGAGCAAGCCTTGCGGCTGGGCGGGCTCCCAACGGACGAAAAAAAGCCCGAGGCTTGTGGCCTCGGGCTGAATCCACCATGGAGGCGGTGGAGGAGACAATCGGTGCGGGGCTGACCCCACGAGTGGGGTAGCGCTGTCGCATGCCTAGAATTCTAGGGCGATGCATGTTGCGCTGCAATATTTTTCGAGGGCTTCGACCATGGAGTCGGGCCTCTAAATGCGCAAAATCACCGCCAGAGTCGATCGCTGCAACACGGCGGGGATCGAAAAAATGGGGTCAGGGTGCCGAAGGCGCCCGACCTGGCCCATCGAACCAAGGAACGACGAATGGAATGCACGATCAACTGGATGGGCGCCGATGGCATGAGCTTCATCGCGGAAACCGGCAGCGGCCACATGATCAACATGGACGGCTCTCCGGACGGCGGTGGCCGCAATCTGGCGCCGAGGCCGATGGAAACGGTGCTGGCCGGGACGGGAGGCTGCACCGCCTATGACGTCGTGCTGATCCTGAAGCGCGGCCGCCACGACGTGCGGGGATGCCAGGTCAAGCTGAGCGCCGATCGCGCCGAGTCGGATCCCAAGGTGTTCACCAAGATCCACATGCACTTCGTCGTCACCGGCAAGGGGCTGCCCGAAGGGGCGGTCGAACGTGCCGTCCAGCTGTCCCACGAGAAATACTGCTCCGCCAGCATCATGCTGGCGAAGACGGCGGAAATCACGACATCGGTGGAGATCGTCGAGGCGTGAGCCGCAGGAGGAGCGCCTCGAGCGCCCTTGCTCCCGCCCTCTCTACTACTCTCTACTATCTAGAGAGGCGCTTCAAAGGTGGTGGGCGGTCCGCGTCATCACCTTGGCAGCCATGCGCATCAGGTCCCGCACCGGTCGCGGCAGGTCGATGCCGCCGCGGTCGCGCGCCTCTTCGGCGTGGCGCGCCTCCTCTTCCTTCATCCGCGCAACGATCGCCCGGGAACTGTGGTCGCCGTCGGGCAGGCGTTCCAGGTGGCTGGCGAGGTGGGCTTCCACCTGCCGTTCGGTCTCGATGACGAAGCCCAGGCTGACCTTGTCTCCGACCAGCCCCGCGACCGTCCCGATCGCGAAAGCGCCGCCGTACCAGAGCGGATTCAGCAGGCTGGGTCGATCATTGAGCGCGCGCAGTCGGTCCGCACACCAGGCGAGATGGTCGATCTCCTCCTGGGCGGCGTGCTGGAGATGCTCCCGAAGTTGCTCGTCGCGGGTGCTCAGCGCCTGGGCGCGATAGAGCGCCTGGGCGCAGACCTCGCCGACATGGTTGACCCGCATCAGCGAAGCCGACAACCGGCGCTGACCTTCGTCGAGCGGCTCGTCGGCGGCGGTCGCCTGCGGCGCCGGGCGCGACATCGGCGCGACGCCTGCGAGCGTCTTCATGCTTTGGTCCAGCGTGGATATCCACGCGTCCATGCGGGTGAAACTGCGCGCCGGGCGTCGGGTCTGAAATTGCATCGTGAGCGCATACCGTGACAAATGAGCCTTCAGTTTAGAAGGGCAGCGTCAAGCGATTCCCCGGCGCTGTCTGATCCTTTGTGCGAATGCGTGATGACACATTTTTTTAACCTCATACGCGTTGCTTCGGACCAACGAAATCAGGACTTTTACGGGGTGGCTGCTGGTCAGGCGGGATCGGACCTGTTGCAATACACCACAGCTTCATTGCAGGAGCTTGGTTTGCGGACGATCTACCGACCGCGACCTCATTGAAGATCTAGGAGTCTCTAATGAAGAAATCTCTCGTCGCGCTGGCTGTGCTGGCTGGTTTCGCCGGTGCCGCTGCCGCTCAATCGTCCGTCACCCTGTTCGGCGTGATCGACGTCGCAGCCCGTTACACGAAGGCCAACGGCCAGGATACGAAGCAGCTGTCGAACGACGGCAGCAGCTCCAGCCGTATCGGCGTCCGTGGCGTCGAGGACCTGGGTGGCGGCCTGAAGGCCGGCTTCTGGCTGGAAGGCGCCCTGGCTGCCGACACCGGCACCGCCGACAGCTCGCGCTTCTGGGGCCGTCGCGCTTCGGTGAGCCTGATGGGCGACTTCGGTGAAGTCCGTCTGGGCCGCGGCAAGACCTCGACCCGCCTGGTCGTCGACGACTTCGACGTCTACACCACGACCGGTCTGGGCGACGTGACCCGCACGTACACGACCTTCGGCCTGAACAGCGCCACCGTCACGAACTACGACACGAACAACCGTGCCGACAACCTCGTGCAGTACTTCCTGCCGAGCGATCTGGGCGGCGTGTACGGCTCGTTCGACGTGGCCGCTGGTGAAGGCGCCCAAGGCAAGAAGATGTACGGCGGCCGTCTGGGCTACAAGGTTGCGGACCTGAACGTCGCAGCCGGCTACCAGACCACCGACGTCCTGCTGTCGAAGGTCAAGCAACTGTCGCTGGGCGGCAGCTATGACTTCAAGGTCGTGAAGATCTCGGCCCTGTGGACCCAGCTGAAGTACGCTTCGTACAAGCAAAACGTGTACACCGTCGGCGCCGTGGTGCCGGTGACGGCCGCTGGCTCGTTGACCGCCCAGTACACGAAGGCTGAGACGAACAACGCCGCTGACCGCGCCGCCGCCGTTGGCCTGCATGGCGACGCCCAAGCGTTCACGATCGGCTACCAGCACAACCTGTCCAAGCGCACCGCGCTGTACACGACGGCTTCGATCATCGACAACGACAACTCGAACTTCCGCGTTGCCAACAACGCCGTGGCCGCGGCTACTGGCGGCAAGTCGGGCGGCCTGGACGTCGGTATCAAGCACAGCTTCTGATCCCCCGGATCAGCGCGCTGCGCAACGAAAGCCGCCCCTCGGGGCGGCTTTTTTTCGTCTGTGCCGTCCCTCCTGTACCCGGGCGCGGGGCCAGGCCTTGCGTTCGGTGATCAAGCTCTGTCGCCGCAACGCACCGTTGTTGATTTTGTGAATAGTGATCGCGGGTTTTCCCTCTGCCTGGTCGTCACAAACTTGACAGGGTTTGCTCGCGTGGGCGATGTGCAACACAGCGCGTCTCCGTTTGAAGGCTTCGCTGAGAATCGATCACGGCGACCAAACCAAACCAAATCAAAGGAGACATCACATGAAGAAAGCCGCCTTGGCGCTGAGCATCCTGGCAGCCAGCACCAGCGCCGCCTGGGCCCAGTCGAGCGTCACGCTCTACGGCATCGTGGACGTCGGTCTGCGCTGGACCAGCAATGCGAACGTGGGATCTTCCGAGAAGCAGGTCATCCCCGGCGGCATGTCGCAGAGCCGCCTCGGGGTGAACGTCACCGAGGACATGGGTGGTGGCCTGAAGGCGATCGCCAACCTGGAACACCGTCTGAACTCCGACACGGGCACCGTCGCCGCAGCGGACTTCTGGCGCCAGTCGTGGGTGGGCATCCAGTCGAGCGATTTCGGCCGCCTCACCCTGGGTCGCCAATACAACATCCTGTTCGACATCTACACCTCGACCTACGCCTCGTTCAAGTACTCGCCCTACATCGAGGCCTACAAGCCCGAGATCGGCCTCTCCATGGGTGCCCGTCAGGACAACATGGTGAAGTACCTGTTCGAGACTGGCCCGGTGCGCGGTGAAATCCAGGTCTCGGCCGGTGAAGGTAACTCCCAGAACAAGTCCTACGGCGGCATGCTGCGCTACTCGCAGGGCCCGATCGCCTTCGGCGGCGCGTACCTGCAGGTCGAAGACACCCTCGGCAAGAAGGTCAAGGGCTACACCGCGGGCGGCGGCTACACGGCCGGTCCTTGGTACGTCAACCTGTCCTGGGCGACCAACAAGTTCGATCGGGGCGGCCTGCTCGGCGCGGCCTACACCTCGGGCCTGCTGGGCAACGTGCTGAATGCGGCGGCGAACGATGTGCGCAAGCGCGACATGATCTCCGTCGGCGCGACCTATCAGCTGACTCCGCAGCTGAACCTGGGCGGCCACTACTGGTACGCGACGCAAACGCACTACAGTGCAGCGCTCGCCAACACGAAGAGCAAGGGCCACTACCTGGCTTTCGTGGCGGACTACGCCTTCTCCAAGCGCACCGACGCCTATGTCGAGCTGGACTACACCAAGCATGACGGTGCGGTCCGCTTCGCCAACGGCGCCGAAAAGCGCGGCGGCGCCATCGTCGGCATGCGCCATCGCTTCTGATCCTGGCATGCGGGCGCGCGCCGCGCTCGCTGGCCGCTTGCAAAACCGCCTTCGGGCGGTTTTTTCGTTGGTGCGCGCCGATGGGACGACGTCGCGTTCATGCTGCGTTAAGGAGTAACCCACTTGCCGGGCGCAGGACGCTCCTCGATGATCGTTGACTTCTGAAGCGTCTTGCCTCCGGGGTCAGGTCGTGCCAGGGCAGGCCACGAGCCGACTCGCCCAAGCCGTCGCCGGAGGCCATCGTCCATGCTGGTTTTCATTCTTCGCCGCCTGGCGCAGGCCGTCGTCGTCATGCTGACGGTGGCCTTCATCGCCTTCATGCTGTTCCAGTACGTCGGCGATCCGGTCAACAACCTGCTCGGACAGGACGCCACGCCGGAGCAGCGCGAGCAACTGCGCAAGGACCTGGGCCTGGATCAATCCTTCGCCGTGCAGTTCGCGCATTTCGCCGGCAATGCGGTGCAGGGCGAGTTCGGCGTGAGCTTGAAGCAGGGCCGCAAGGTCTCGGCGCTGATTGCCGAGCGGTTCCCCGCGACGCTCGAGCTGTCCGCCACGGCCGCGGTGATCGCGCTGGTGTTCGGCATCCCGCTGGGCGTCTACGCCGCGCTGCGGCGTGGCAGCTTCGGCTCGCAGGTGCTGATGACGCTGTCGCTGCTGGGCGTGGCCCTGCCGACCTTCCTCATCGGCATCCTGCTGATCCTGATCTTCGCGGTGCAACTGGCCTGGTTGCCAAGCTACGGCCGGGGCGAGGTCGTCATGTTCGGCGCCTGGAGCACCGGGCTGCTGACGACCGATGGCCTGCGCCACCTGTTGCTGCCGGGCATCACGCTGGCGGTGTTCCAGCTGACGCTCATCATGCGGATCGTGCGCGCCGAGATGCTGGAAGTGCTGCGCGCCGACTACATCAAATTCGCGCGGGCCCGCGGCCTGAGCGACCGCACCATCTACTTCGGTCATGCGCTGAAGAACACGCTGGTGCCGGTGATCACGATCACCGGGCTGCAGCTGGGATCGCTGATTGCCTTTGCGATCATTACCGAGACCGTGTTTCAATGGCCCGGCATGGGCCTGCTGTTCATCCAGGCGGTGCAGTTTGCCGACATCCCGGTGATGGCGGCCTATCTGTGCCTGATCTCGCTGATCTTCGTCGTGATCAACCTTGTCGTCGATCTGCTGTACTTCGCCGTCGATCCGCGCTTGCGCGTGAGCGGCGGCGCGCATTGACATGAACGCTCCGGAGCACCTGACCGCCACCGCGGCGGGCACCTACCAGCGGCTGTTCGAGGCGCGCGGCGAGCTCGTGGCCCTGCGCCGCGAACTGCACACGATGCCGGAACTCGGATTCGAGGAGCACCGCACGGCGGCCCGCATCGTGCAGGCGCTCAAGGCCTGTGGCGTCGACGAGATCCACCAGGGCCTGGGCCGCACCGGCATCGTCGCGACCATCCATGGCCAGCCGGTGCCCGGCGCGGCGCCCGATGCGAAGCCGCGCCTCTTCGGCCTGCGCGCCGACATGGACGCGCTGCCGCTGCGCGAGCAGAACGACTTCGCCTGGCGCTCGTCGACACCCGGCCTGATGCACGCCTGCGGGCACGATGGCCACTGCGCGATGCTGGTCGGCACGGCGCGCTACCTGGCGCAGACCCGGCGCTTCGCAGGCACCGCGGTGCTGGTGTTCCAGCCCGGCGAGGAGGGCTATGGCGGCGCGCGCGAGATGATCGCCGACGGCCTGTTCGAGCGCTTCCCGGTCGAGGCCATCTATGCGATGCACAACTGGCCGCATCTGCCGCCGGGCAAGATCGGCCTGAACCGCGGCGCGATGATGGCCGCGGCGGATCGGGTGACCATCACCATCCAGGGCCGCGGCGGCCATGGCGCGCATCCGCACCTGAGCGTCGATCCGGTGCTGATCGCCGGCCACGTGATCACCGCGGTGCAAAGCCTCGTGTCGCGCAACATCGCGCCGATCGAGCAGGCGGTGGTCAGCCTGTGCTCGATGCAGGCCGGCGAATCGAGCGCCTTCAGCGTGATCCCCGAGATGGCCCAGATCACCGGCACGGTCCGCAGCTTCAAGCCCGAGGTGCAGCAACTGCTCGAGGAGCGCATGACGCGGCTGGTCGAATCGGTGGCGCTGGGTTTCGGCGCGAGCGCGAAGGTCGACTACCAACGCCTGTATCCCGCCACCATCAACAGCGCGGCCGAAGCCGACTTCGCCGTGCGTGTGGCCCAGTCGCTGGTCGGTGCCGAGAACGTCGACGACAAGCTGGTGCCGAGCATGGGCTCCGAGGACTTCGCCTTCATGCTGCAGGCCCGGCCCGGCGCCTACCTGCGACTGGGGCAGGGCGGTCCTTGCGGTCTGCACCAGCCGCGCTACGACTTCAACGACGAGATCCTGCCGCTGGGCTCCGCGCTGTTCGCGGCGCTGGTGGAGCAGGGCCTGCCTCTCCCGCCGCATTGAGCGGACGCCGCGCGTTCCGCTCGCCATCGATCCGACAGCCCGCTGCCCGCATTCCCGAATGACCGCCTCACTTCCCCCTTCGCCGGCCTCCGGCGCGCCGGCCGCCCGGCCACCCAACGCGCTCAGCCGCTTCTTGGACGGCGACGTCTGGCACTCCTTCACCCACTCACCGACGGCGATGGTCGCCGCCTTCGTCGCCCTGTGCTGCGTGGTCTGCGCGCTCTTCGCGACCTGGATCGCGCCGCACGATCCCTTCGACCTGTCCGCGCTGGAGCTGATGGACTCGCGCCTGCCGCCGGCCTGGATCGAGGGCGGTTCCAGCAAGTACCTTCTGGGAACTGACGACCAGGGCCGCGACCTGCTCTCCGCGATCATGTACGGCGCCCGCATCTCGCTGCTGGTGGGCGTGGCGTCGGTGATCCTGTCGATGATCATCGGCGTCGGGCTGGGACTGCTGGCCGGCTTCGTCGGTGGCAAGGTCGACGCCTTCATCATGCGCATCTGCGACGTGATGCTGTCCTTCCCGTCCATCCTGATCGCGCTGCTGATCGACGGCATCGGCCGCGTGGTCTTCAAGGACGCGCACGACACGCTGGCCTTCGCCGTGCTGATCCTGGCGATCGCGCTGACCGGCTGGGTGCAGTACGCGCGCACGGTGCGGGGCTCGACGCTGGTCGAGCGCAACAAGGAATACGTGCAGGCCGCGCGCGTGATCGGCGTCAAGCCGCTGGCCATCATGTGGCGGCACGTGCTGCCCAACGTCACCGGGCCGGTGCTGGTGCTGGCGACGCTGCAGGTGGCGTCCGCGATCCTGACCGAGGCGACGCTGTCCTTCCTCGGCGTCGGCGTGCCGCCGACCAGTCCGTCGCTGGGCACGCTGATCCGCATCGGCAACGACTTCCTGTTCTCCGGCGAATGGTGGATCACCATCTGGCCGAGCGCGATGCTGGTGCTGATCGCGCTGTCGGTGAACCTGCTCGGCGATTGGCTGCGCGACGCGCTCAATCCCCGCCTGCGCTGATGCTTCGATGGACGTCCCCATGACCGCAGCTCTCCTGCAAGTCCGCCACCTGCGCGTGGAATTTCCGACCCGCCGCGGCACGCTGCTGGCGCTGGACGACGTGTCCTTCGACATCGCGCCGGGCGAGGTGCTCGGCGTCGTCGGCGAGTCCGGCGCCGGGAAGTCGCTGACCGGCTCCGCGATCATCGGTTTGCTCGAACCGCCCGGGCGCATCGCCGGCGGCGAGATCCTCCTCGAGGGCAAGCGCATCGACAACCTGCCCGCCGACCAGATGCGGCGCATCCGAGGGCGACAGATCGGCGCGATCTTCCAGGACCCGCTCACTTCGCTGAACCCGCTGTACACCGTGGGTCGCCAGTTGGTGGAGACCATCACGACCCACCTGGGGCTGACGGCCAAACAGGCACGCGCCCGCGCGATCGAGTTGCTGGCCGCGACCGGCATTCCGGCGCCCGAGGCTCGGGTGGACCAGTACCCGCACCAGTTCTCCGGCGGCATGCGGCAGCGCGTGGTGATCGCCCTGGCGCTGGCGGCGGATCCGAAGCTGATCGTGGCGGACGAGCCGACGACCGCGCTGGACGTGTCCATCCAGGCGCAGATCATCGCCTTGCTCAAGCGGGTATGCCGCGAGCAGGGCGCGGCGGTGATGCTGGTCACCCACGACATGGGCGTCATCGCCGAGACCTGCGATCGCGTGGCGGTGATGTACGCCGGGCGCGTGGCCGAGATCGGTCCGGTGCAGGAGGTGATCCATCGCCCCGGCCATCCCTACACCTCGGGCCTGATGGGCTCGATCCCGGCGATGGACGAGGACCGCGAGCGGCTGGTGCAGATCGACGGCGCGATGCCTCGCCTCAATGCGATCCCGACCGGCTGCGCCTTCCATCCGCGCTGCCCGAAAGCCTTCGATCGCTGCCATCAGCAGCGCCCTGAACTGATGAAGGCCGCCGCCACCGACGCGGCCTGCTGGCTGCACGCGGCTGACCTGGCCACCGTGCAGGGAGGTGTTGCATGACCGTGATGACGGAGACGTCCCACTTGATGGATGCCAATGCGGCGGCGACGACGCCCGGTACCGCGCTTGTCGAGGTGCGCGAGCTGGCCAAGACCTTCGACGTGTCGGCCCCGTGGCTGAACCGCGTGGTCGAGCGCAAGCCGCGGCAGTTCGTGCATGCGGTGGACGGCGTCAGCTTCACGATCGAAAAAGGCCGCACGCTCGCACTGGTCGGCGAGTCCGGATGCGGCAAGAGCACCGTCGCCCGCCTGCTGGTGGGCCTGTACACCCCGACCCAGGGCGAAGTGCGCTTCGACGGCGAGGACATCGCGACCACGCTGAAAGGCCCGAAGGCACTGGCCTTGCGACGCCGGATGCAGATGATCTTCCAGGACCCCTATGCGAGCCTGAACCCGCGCTGGAAAGTGCAGGACATCGTCGCGGAGCCGCTGCGCGAGCACGGCCTGGTACGCGATGCCGATGGACTCAAACGCCGCGTCGGCGAGTTGCTGCAGTCCGTAGGCCTCTCGCCAGCCGACGCGGAGAAGTTCCCGCATCAGTTCTCCGGCGGGCAGCGGCAACGCATCTCGATCGCCCGGGCACTGGCCACGGAACCAGAGTTCCTCGTCTGCGACGAGCCCACCTCGGCGCTCGACGTCTCAGTCCAGGCGCAAGTCCTCAACATCATGAAAGACCTGCAGCGCAAGCAGGGACTGACCTACCTCTTCATCTCCCACAATCTCGCCGTGGTACGGCATGTCGCAGACCAGGTCGGCGTCATGTACCTCGGGCGGCTGGTTGAACAGGCAGACAAGCGCGCACTGTTCGCCACGCCGCGCCATCCGTATACCCGCATGCTGCTGGACGCGATTCCCGACATCCACATGTCAGGACGGGCGCGGACACCCGTTCAGGGAGAAGTGCCGAATCCGCTCAATCCCCCCAGCGGGTGCAGCTTCCATCCGCGGTGCCCGCATGCGAATGCGCGCTGCAGTGCGGAGCGGCCCAAGCTGCTGGCACTCAACGGCGTTCGGGTCGCTTGCCATGCGGTGGAGGAGGGGAGGATCTGATGACCGGGGCCTACTTCGGCTGGTGAGCGGCGTGGGCAGGGCCGGGGCCGGCGACTCCCGTCGTGCCTCAGGCGCTCAACTCCCGCCGCTCGCCTGCGGCTCGCTTTGGTCAGACAGAACGCGCCCAGTCAGTCTGGACGGCACGACTTCGTCGCCGGCCCCGGCCCTGCCCACGAAGTGAGAACGAGGACTTCGGTGAGGACGAGCACTTCGAGAGATGTGGGCGGGGCGGGGTGAGATGGCGTCAGTTCGGGGCGCTGGCGGCGGAGGCGGCAGGCTGGGCGGGAACTGCGGCGGACGCGGGCGGATGCTTGGCGTGCTGGGGGAGCTGCAGCGGGCGCTTCTGGCCGCAGGCCGTGAGGGCCAGGGCGGCGCACAACATCAAGGTCGTCAGGGCCTTGGAGGCGCCACGACGAGCGGGCCGGCAGGCTGCGCCTACACTTCGCGTCTTCACGTTCTTCATGGGCTCGCAGTCTAGCGAGTCCGCCTCCCGCTGCACATGACCGCTACCCCGCTGACCGACGCCGAATACGACGCACGCACCGACGCCGTGCTGGCCAGCATCGAATCCACGATCGACGCCTGGCTCGACGACGACGTCATCGACGTCGACCAGCATCGGACCGGCGGACTTCTGGAACTGCAGTTCCCGGATCGCAGCAAGATCGTCGTGAACACGCAGCCACCGCTGCACGAGCTCTGGCTCGCGTCGCGTCGCGGCGGCTACCACTTCAAATTCGTCGACGGCCACTGGCGCGATACCAAGGACGGCCAGGAATTCTTCGCCCGGCTGTCCGAGGAAGCCTCCCACCACGGCGCCAAGGCGCTGAAGTTCATCGGCGTCTGATTGCCCACCTCGGGATGCCTGCGCCGCAAGGCCCGGCATGAGCACAGCATGAAAAAGGCGCCCCGCGGGGCGCCTTCGCATTTGGGGGCGGCCAGGCCGCTCAGCGCTTGAAGAGGTCGAGGATGCTCTTCTTCTCTTCCTCGGTGCCGGACGTCGGCACATGCTCCTCGTTGCCAAGCGCCTTCACCCCGTTGTTGTTGGTGAACTCGTCGTAGAACCACTCGCCATTGACGTTGACCACCCCTTCGGGTGGCTGGATCTCCTGCACCGGGGTGTTGCGCAACGCGTACTGCATGAACTCGATCCACACCGGCAGCGCGAGACCGCCGCCGGTCTCGCGGTCGCCCAGCTTGCGAGGCTGGTCGTAGCCGATCCAGACGACCGAGACGAGGTCCGGCTGGAAGCCCGCGAACCAGGCGTCCATCGAATCATTGGTGGTGCCGGTCTTGCCGTAGATGTCGGGCCGCTTGAGCGTGGCCTGCGTGCGTGCCGCCGTCCCGCTGCGCGCCACCTCCTGCAGCAGGCTGTCCATCAGGAAGGCGTTGCGCGGCTCGATTGCGCGCTGCGAATCCTCGAAGGGCTTCGCTTGCTGCTGATACAGCACGCGTCCGGCGTGGTCGGTGATGCGCTGCACCAGTTGCGGCGCGATCCGGTAGCCGCCGTTGGCGAACACTGAATACGCCTGCGCCATCTGCATCGGCGTCACCGAGCCGGCGCCCAGTGCCATCGTGAGGTAGGCCGGGTGCTTGTCCGCATCGAAACCGAAGCGCGTGATCCAGTCCTGCGCGTACTTGACGCCCACCGACTGCAGCACCCGAATCGACACCATGTTCTTGGACTTGGCCAACGCTCGCCGCAGCGGCATCGGGCCATCGAACTGGCCGTCGTAGTTCTTCGGCTCCCAAGGCTGGCTGCCCGTGGTCGTGGCGTCGAAGAACAGCGGGCCGTCATTGACGATGGTGGCGCCGTTGAAGCCCTTTTCCAGCGCCGCCGAATAGATGAACGGCTTGAAGCTCGAGCCCGGTTGTCGCCACGCCTGCGTGACGTGGTTGAACTTGTTCTTGTTGTAGTCGAAGCCACCCACCAGCGCGCGCACGCTGCCGTCCTTCGGACTGAGTGCCACCATCGCGCCCTCGACTTCCGGCAACTGGGTGATCGTCCACTCGTCCTTGTTGTTCTTGACCAGCTTGATCACACGGATCACTGCGCCGCGTCGGATGCGCGTCTTGGGATTGCCCTTCTCGGACAGGCCGGAGGTCGCCGGCTTGAGGCCATCGCCGGTGATCGTCACCGACTCACCGCTCTGCAGCGCCGCCACGACCTGCTTGGGGCTGGCTTCCAGCACCACGGCCGCCAGCAACTCGTCATTGGCGGGGTGGTCGGAAAGCGCCTCGGCAATCCGGGTGTCCAACTCCTTGGGGTCGGCCGGCAGGTCCACGTAAGCCTCGGGACCGCGATACACCTGCCGCCGCTCGTAATCCATGATCCCGCGGCGCAGCGCCCGGTAGGCGCGCTCCTGTTCGTCGGCGTGCAGCGTCAGGTAGACGTTCAGGCCGCGGGTGTAGGCCTCGTCGCCGTATTGGCTGAAGATCAGTTGGCGCGCCAGCTCGGCCACGTACTCGGCGTGGCTGGCCGCTTCCTGCGGCGGGCGGATGCGCAGCTTTTCAGCCTTCGCCTGGGCGTGCTGCTCGGGCGTGATGAAGCCCATTTCCAGCATCCGGTCGATGATGTATTGCTGGCGCAACACTGCCCGGCGCGGATTGTTGATCGGGTTGTAAGCAGATGGTGCTTTCGGCAACCCGGCCAGCATCGCGGCCTCGGCGATGGACAGATCCTTGAGCGGCCTGCCGAAATAGACCTCGCTGGCCGCCGCGAACCCGTAGGCCCGGTGTCCCAGGAAGATCTGGTTCATGTAGATCTCGAGGATCTTCTCCTTGGGCAGCGCGCTCTCGATCTTCAGCGCCAGCAGGATCTCGTAGATCTTGCGGGTGAAGGTCTTCTCGGTGGAGAGATAGAAGTTGCGGGCCACCTGCATCGTGATGGTGGACGCCCCCTGGCTCTTGGACTCGCTGACGTTGGCCAGGCCGGCACGGATCACGCCCAGGTAATCCACGCCACCGTGCTGGTAGAAGCGCGCGTCCTCGATGGCCAGGATCGCGTCCTGCATCACCTTGGGGATCTCGCGGATGTCGGAGTAGCTGCGGCGCTCCTCGCCGTACTCGGCCAGCAACTGACCCTCGCTGGAGAGCACGCGCAGCGGGAGCTTGGGGCGGTAGTCCGTCAGCCCGCTGATGTCGGGCAGTTGCGGATAGGCAATCGCCAGGGCCATGCCCACCAGCAGCACCACCGCGCCCGCGCCGGCCAGGATCAGCCCGACCAGCCATCCCAGCGCTCGAACGAACCAGGGACGCCGGGCTTTGTCTCCCCCCTTGGCCTTCTTGCGGGGGGAGCCGCCCTTGTCTGGCTTGGAAGCGGCGCCCTTGCCGGCATCGGAGGGGGCGTCGAAGGAGGGTTCGTTGTCGGAGGAATGCTTCGAGGGCATGGGCCGGAGTGTGCAATCTTGCGTGCCTGGCCGCGCCCTATCAGGGCCTCTACGGGTGACGATGCGGGCCGCGAGCGGCGATTATAGGAACGGCCTCGGAGCCGGCCCGACGCGTCCCGGACCACCACCCTTGACTGTTACAGGAGTTGTCGGGACTTTCGCGGACACTGCGCGGCTGCCTTTTCCTCCCCGCGAGACATCCCTCACAAGGTGGTCGAAAGGGGAATTGGGCAAAGCGGAAATCTGCCGCGAAACCGTACGGAATGGGGTGTCGAAAGCGCATTTTTCGACGCTTTACCACCCCTCGGTGGCGTGTATGTTACGCAACGCTGCGTTACTTGCTGTGACCGCTTTGCCTTGGGCTGACAAAGGCTTTGCTGATAGCATTCAAGTAACTTATTAACAAACCGGCGCATGAGCGGCGCGTTGGGGGAACGCATCATGGGGCTGTTGGATCTACTGCGCGGACGTGCGCATCCACCCATGATTGGCCTGGACATCTCATCGTCCAGTGTCAAGCTTGTGGAATTGAGTCAAAACTCGAGTGGCGAATACGTTTTGGAACGTTTCGCGACCGAGCCATTTGAAAAGGGCTGGATTACCGACGGCCAGATCGAGAAATTCGACGAGGTCGCGGACGCGGTCCGGCGGGTGGTCACCCGCAGCGGCAGCCGCACGCGGCAGGCCGCGCTGGCGATGCCGCAGAGCTCGGTGATCACCAAGAAGATCATGCTTCCCGCGGGGCTCCGCGAGGAAGAACTCGAGCTGCAGGTCGAGGCCGAAGCCAACCAGTACATCCCGTTCTCGCTGGACGAGGTGTCGCTGGACTTCTGCGTCATCGGCCCCAGCCCCACGTCGGTGGGCGACGTCGAGGTGCTGATCGCCGCGTCCCGCAAGGACCGCGTGCAGGATCGGCAGGCGCTCGCGGAGGCCGCCGGCCTCAAGCCCGTCGTGCTGGACATCGAGTCGCATGCTTCCCGCATGGCGGTGGGTCGGCTGGTCGAGACGCTGCCCAACGAGGGCAAGGACGCGCTCGTCGCGCTGTTCGAGATCGGCGCCGACACCACCTCGCTGAAGGTGCTGCGCGACGACGAAATGCTCTACGACCGTGACCAAGCCTTCGGCGGTTCGCAGCTGACGCAGCTGATCTCGCGCCAGTACGGCTTCTCGTTCGAGGAGGCCGAGCAGAAGAAGCTCAGCGGCGAAATGCCTGATGACTATGAGCCCCAGGTGCTGACGCCGTTCGTCGATTCCCTGTCCCAGGAGATCGGCCGGGCGCTGCAGTACTTCTTCACCAGCACCCCGCACCACAAGGTCCACTACGTGATGCTGGCCGGCGGCACCGCCACGCTGCCGGGCCTGAAGGAACGGGTGACCGAACTGACCGGCTTTGCCTGCATGGTGGTGAACCCGTTCGAGAACATGGTGCTCGGGTCCGCGGTGCGCGAGTCCAAGCTGCGCCGTGAAGCCCCTGCGTACCTGACGGCCTGCGGCCTCGCCATGCGGAGGTTCTTTCAGTGATTCTGATCAACCTGCTCCCGCACCGCGAGGAGAAGCGCAAGCGCCGCAAGGCCGCGTTCTTCGTCGGGCTGGGAATGTCCTTCGTCGTCGGTCTGCTGATCGCCGCGTTCATCTACCTGCTGCTGCAGCAACTGACCGCCGCCCAGGCGGAGCGCAATGACTATCTGAAGGCCGAGATCACCAAGCTCGACACGCAGATCAAGGACATCGCGACGCTGCGCGCCGAGATCGAGGCACTGCGTGCCCGCCAGCGCGCGGTGGAAAACCTGCAAAGCGATCGCAACACGCCGGTCCACCTGCTCAACGAGCTGGCCCAGTTCACGCCGGAAGGGGTGTTCCTGCAGTCGGTGCGTCAGACCAACAAGGTCGTCGTGATCGCCGGCGTGGCGGCGTCCAATGAGCGCGTGTCCGAGATGCTGCGCAATCTCAGCCGTGCTGAATGGGTCGAAGCTCCGGATCTCGTCGAGATCAAGGCCGCGCCGGTGAACCCGCGCGATCCCCGCCGCCTCTACGATTTCTCGATCAAGGTCGGCATCAAGAGCGCGAATCCCGAAGCCGCCGCGGGCGCGGCCAGCGGCGCCGGCGCTGCGCCGAAGAAGTCGTGAGGACCCCATGGCAACGTTGAAAAACCTGGACCTCAACGCCTGGTTCGCGGACTTCTCCAGCCAGTTCCAGAACCTGAACATGCAGGAGCCCGGCCAGTGGCCGCCGGCGCCGCGTTACGTGTCGTTCATCGTGGTGGCGCTGCTCACCGTCGTGCTGAGCTGGTTCGCGGTGCTGTCGGATGAGCAGTCGGCGCTCGACGCCGAGCGCGAGAAGGAACCGCAGCTCAAGGAAGACTTCAACAGCAAGCTGACGCAGGCCGTGAACCTGCCGGAGCTGCGCAAGCAGAAGAGCCAGGTCGAGGAGTACGTCCTGCAGCTCGAGAAGCAGCTGCCCGGCAAGGCCGAGATGGATGCGCTGCTGTCGGACATCAACCAGGCGGGCCTGGGCCGCGGGCTCCAGTTCGAGCTGTTCCGCCCGGGCGGCATCGTCATGCGCGACTACTACGCCGAGCAGCCGATCGCGATCAAGGTGACGGGTCGCTATCACGACATCGGTTCGTTCACCGCGGACGTGTCCAACCTGTCCCGGATCGTGACGCTGCACGACATGTCGATCCTCGCGCCCGGAGCGACCGGCGGACAGAACGCGCCGCCGCGCACCGACACCAACGCGACCCTGACGATGGAAGCCACCGCGCGGACCTATCGCTACCTCGACCCCAACGAGGTCGCGGAGCAGAAGAAGGCTGCGGCGGCCGCGGAGAAGAAGAAATGATGCGCCTCGTTCGCTCTTCCGACCGCACGCGAGGCCTGCTGGGTCTCGTCCTGGTCGGTGCCGCCCTGGCGGGCTGCTCCGCTGGAACCGACGAACTGCAGCAGTGGATGGACGAGCAGCGCCAGCAGACGCGCCCGACCGTCAAGCCGCTGACGCCGCCCAAGACCTTCCAGCCGCAGCGCTATGAGGCGCTGGCGGTGGTCGACCCCTTCAGCACCCAGAAGCTGACGGTCGCGCTGCGGCGCGAGGCGGCGCAGCCCAGCTCGCTGCTGGCGGCCGAGATGAAGCGCCGTCGCGAGCCGCTGGAAGCCTTCCCGCTGGACAGCATGGCCATGGTCGGCAGCGTCTCGCGCGAGGGTCGTCCTTACGCACTGCTGCGGGTCGACAACCTGCTGTATCAAGCCCGGGTCGGTGACTACCTGGGCCAGAACTTCGGCCGCATCACCAAGATCAGCGAGACCGAAATCACGTTGCGAGAAGTCGTCCAGGACGCTGCGGGCGAATGGATTGAACGCACCAGTACTCTCCAGCTTCAGGAGCAGGGACGATGAAGAACACTGTTGTGGAGAACGCTTCGATGAGCGTCCAGACGAGGGAACGAGCCGGGCGCGCCAAGCGCTGGCAAGCATTGGCCTGCGCGATGAGCCTGGCGGTGCTGATGCCGGTGCAGGCCTGGGCCCAGAACATGATCCGGTCGATCAGTTCGACCCAGCAGGGCGGCGCCGACATCGTGCGCATCGAGCTCGCGAAACCCCTGACCGAACTGCCGCGCGGCTTCGCCGTGCAAGCGCCGCCGCGCATCGCGCTGGACCTGCCGGGCGTTTCCAACGGCATGGGCCGCAATGCGGTCGAGATCAACTCCGGCAACATGCGTTCCGCCAATGTGGCGCAAGCGGGCGATCGCAGCCGCGTCGTGCTGAACCTGCGTCAGGCGAGTACCTACCGCGCGCAGCTGCAGGACAACTCGCTGCTGATCTTCCTGGACGCCGCGCCGTCGGCCGCGACGGTCGCCGCCGCGGGCCCCGCCACGGCGACCACCGAGCCGGTGCATTTCGCGCCGAGCCAGAACTCGACCACGCAGGCGCTGCAGGACATCGACTTTCGTCGCGGCAATGATGGCGCGGGCCGCGTCGTGGTGAACCTGCCGAGCAGCCAGGTCGGCGTGGACATCCAGCAGCAAGGCCAGAACCTGGTGGTCGAGTTCCTGCGCAGCGCGCTGCCGGAACGCCTGCGCCGCAAGCTGGATGTGACCGATTTCGGCACGCCGGTGCAGACGGTGACGGCAACCCAGCAGGGTGACCGCGTGCGCCTGGTCGTCACGCCCAAGGGCGTGTGGGAGCACAGCGCCTACCAGAGCGACAACCAGTTCGTGCTGGAAGTGCGGCCGCAGAAGGTCGACCCGAACAAGCTGACGCAAGGCCCGGGCTACAGCGGCGACAAGCTGAGCCTGAACTTCCAGAACATCGATGTGCGCGCGCTGCTGCAGGTCATCGCCGACTTCACCAACTTCAACGTGGTGACCAGCGACACCGTCACCGGCAACGTGACCCTGCGACTCAAGGACGTGCCTTGGGACCAGGCGCTGGACATCATCCTGCAGGCCAAGGGCCTGGGACTGCGCAAGTCCGGCAACGTGCTGTGGATCGCCCCGAAGGAAGAGCTGGCCAACAAGGAGAAGGCCGAGCTCGAGGCCAAGCAGGCCGTGGCCCAGCTGGAACCGCTGCGCACGCAGTCCTTCCAGATGAACTACACCAAGGCCGAGGAAGTGGCCAAGGGCCTGACCGGGCAGAACAACCAGGGCGGCAGCAGCAGCGCGAACGCGTCGCGCATCCTGTCGCCGCGTGGCAGCGTGATCTGGGAGACCCGCACGAACCAGCTGTTCGTCAGCGACATCCCGTCCAAGTTGGAAGAGATCCAGGCGCTGATCGCCAAGATCGACGTGCCGGTGCGTCAGGTGCTGATCGAGGCCCGCATCGTCGAGGCCGACGACAAGTTCGGCCGTGCGCTGGGTGTGAAGCTGGGCGCCTCGGACCTGCGGGGCCGCCAGGGCGGCATCCCGGGCTACAACGTCGGTGGCAGCAACTACGTGACGATTGGCGGCAATTACTCCGCGGTCGGATCGCAGACCAACCAGCAGACGAGCTACAACTACAACGACTCGCAGTTCGTCAACCTGCCGGCGAATGTCTCGGGTGACGCCTTCGGTGGTGCGACGGCGGCCAACTTCGCGCTGTCGCTGTTCAGCGCCACGGCGAACCGGTTCCTGAACCTGGAAATCTCCGCGCTGGAGGCTGATGGCCGCGGCAAGGTGGTGTCGAGCCCACGCGTCGTGACGGCGGACCAGACCAAGGCGCTGATCGAGCAGGGCGAGGAAATCCCGTATCAGCAGTCAACGTCCAGTGGCGCGACCTCGATCACCTTCAAGAAGGCCGTGCTGAAGCTGGAAGTCACGCCGCAGATCACACCGGAAGGGAACGTCATCCTGACGGTGGACGTGAACAAGGACAGCCGCGGCACGCTGACCCCCCAGGGCTACGCGATCAACAACAAGCATGTGCAGACGCTGGTGCTGGTCGAGAACGGCGGCACGGTGGTGATCGGCGGCATCTACACGCAGGAAGACCTCGAGACCGAGAACAAGGTTCCGTACCTGGGCGATATCCCGCTGCTGGGCAACCTGTTCAAGAACAAGTCGCGCAGCTCGGCGAAGACGGAACTGCTGATCTTCATCACGCCGAAGGTGGTGAGCGATCGCGTCACGGCCACGCGCTGATCGCGGCGGCGCCTCGGGCGCCGCTTCGCTGCAACGGCCGTCATGAACCAAAGGGCGTTCGTGTGAGAAATGCCGCCACAAGAGCCGGAAAGGGCCGGCGGCGCGAGCGCATATCAGAGAGGATGCCGCGGCCAGAACAAATGCTGCGGACGCAGGAGTAGCAAGACATGAAGCGAATCGAACGAGTGGCCGGCGCCGGCAACGGGATGACGCGCGGCGCCGCCCGCCTGATGCTGACGGCCACGATGGTGGCCGTGCTGGCCGCTTGCGGCGGCGGTGGTGGCGGCGGTGATGCCGGCACCCCGGTGGTGGGCGGTGGCGGCACGGGCGGCGGTGGCACCACGCCGGTCACCACGCCGACGATGACCTTGGCTTTGTCCTCGTCGACGGTGACCGCGAACGCGCCGGCCACGGTGACCGCTTCGCTGCGGACCGCCACTGGCGCTCCGATCCCGGGTACGGTCGTGACGTTCGCCACCACCGGCAATCTGGGCAAGTTCGAGCCGGCCTCGGCACTGACCAATGACAGCGGCGACGCGACGGTGACCCTGTCTCCGGCCAGCGCCACCAGCACCGGTGCCGACACGATTACCGCGACGGCAAGCGTCAACGCGGCCAGTGTGACGGCGAGCGCCGGCTTCCAGCTGGCGGCGACCAACGTCACGATCACCTCGCTGACGTCGGACTTGGCCTTGCCTGCGCTCCCGCCCAATGGGGAAACCACGCTGACCGTGGCGCTGTCCTCCTCCGCCATCGGCACGCCGGTGAATGTGGCGCTGACATCGGCCTGCGTCATCGCCGGTCGCGGCACCTTGACGCCTGCCAGCAACGTGACGACGAGCACCGGCGTGGCGACCTTCCGCTTCCGCGACAACAGCTGCGGCAGTTTCCAGAACACTGACACCTATCAAGCGACCATCGCCGGCAGTGCTGCCACGCAGTCCTTGTCGCTGAATCTGGGCAAGCCCTCGGCCCAGAGCATCCAGTCCACCAGCAACGCGACCCAGACGATCTACCTGAAGGGGTCGGGCTACACCGAGTTCGCGAACGTGACCTTCCGACTGGTGGACGCGAGCGGCAACGGCGTGCCGAACCAGCCGATCGACCTGACCGCCAACATCTGGTCCGGTGGTCTGACGCTGGATGGTGCAACGCAGACGACGATCACCAAGAACACCGACAACAACGGCGACGTGGTGGTCCGGGTCAATTCCGGCACGGTGCCGACGCCGGTCCGGGTGTCCGCGACCCTCAAGGGCACGTCGATCTCCACCGTGTCCAGCGCCCTGTCCATCGCGGTCGGTCTGCCTTCGCAACTGAACTTCTCGCTGGCTCAGGGGACGATCAACATCGAAGGCGGCAGCCGTGACGGCACGGCAAACACCTATTCGATCATCGCGTCCGACCGCCTGGGCAACCCGGTGCCGGACGGCACGGCGATCAACTTCGTGTCGGAAGCCGGCCAGGTGGTGAACACGGTGTTCACCGCCAAGGACGCCAGCGGCATCTCTCGCGCCACGTCGAACTTTGTCTCATCTGAACCGCGTCCGGCTGACGGACGGGTCACAGTGCTGGCCTACGCGCTGGGTGAAGAGTCCTTCATCGACCAGAACGGCAACAACGTCTACGACGCCGGCGAGCAGTTCCAGAACCTCGGCTCGGTGTTCCTGGACCGCCTGTACAACAACCACTACAGCAATACCGATCAGTTCATCAAGCAGAACGACAGCACCGGAACCAACGTCTGCTCGAATGATCCGAACAACGTGCTGACGCAGCCGGCCACCTCGCTGTTCAAGTTCTCCGCCTACACGCCGTATGTGCCGAACACCTGCGATGCCGTCCAGGGCAAGGCTTATGTCCGTCGTGCGGTGGAGACGGTCTTCTCGTCCTCGACGGCTGCCATCGTCTGGGGTCTGAAGGCGCCGGACAACCTGCGCGGTACCTGCCCGGACAAGCGTGAACTGATCGACTTCGGCGCCTTTGGAGAGGAGCCCAAGGGCAGTGGTCTGTACGGCTACTACCGCGACGCGAATAACGTCGTGCAGCGTTCGACCTGGCTGGGCTATTCCCAGGACGAAGCGGCTCGCCCCAACCTCCGTCAGGTGGCTCCGGTGGGTACGGGCGTCGTCTATTCGGGCGGCGCGTCGAGCCTGTCGCTGTTCTTCTTTGTCAGCGACAACAATCCGGTGGCCTTCAATCCGATGCCGGCAGGCACCAAGGTCACGGCGACCGGCAGCGATGGTCTGACGGTCACGGTCCAGGCCGGTGCCACCACGCCGAGCACGTCGTATCCCACGGGCGCATCGATCGATGTCAAGTTCGCGGACACCACTGCCTCCGGCACTGTGTACATCACGGTCACCTCGCCCAGCGGTTCTGGGGTGACGTTTGCGCAGAACGTGGCCAAGGCCGCCGTTCCTGGGACTCCCGCGGCGTGCGACTGACGTTGAGCCTGGTCGGCATGCCCGGCGGTGGCAAATCCACCGTCGGCCGACTGCTGGCCAGACAGCTCGACATGCCTTTCGTCGATTCCGACGCCGAGATCGAAAAGGATCTCGGCGGCGAGTCGATCAAGGACTACTTCGCCCGTCAGGGCGAAGCGTCGTTTCGGGACCTCGAATCGCGTGTGATCGCGCGCTTGCTCGAAGGCGCGGGAGCGGACCGCGAAATGATCCTGGCCACCGGCGGCGGCGCGGTGCTGCGCGAGATCAATCGCGAACGGCTCAAGGCGCATTCGACAGTCGTGTACCTTCGCTCGTCGCCTGAAGAACTCTTCCGGCGGCTGAAGCACGACACCCAGCGGCCGCTGCTGCAAGTGGCCAATCCGCTGGCGAAGCTGCGCGACCTCTATGGCCAGCGCGATCCCCTCTACCGCCGCTGCGCGCACTTCGTGCTCGAGTCGAGCCGCCCTTCGGTGCATGGGCTGGCCAACATGATCCTGATGCAGCTGGAACTCGCGGGTCTGATCGATCCGGCCCGGGTGGCGGCGACCGTGGGGGCGAGCGAGGCCCCGTACACTTCCGGGAATGACCGCTCCGCTTCCTGATTCCACGTCTTCCGCGGCGGCGTTGGCCGCCGGCGCGACCACGGTCGCCATCGATCTCGGCGATCGCCGCTACGACATCCAGATCGGCCCCGGACTCTTCGACGACGCGTCGACCTGGTCCGGCCTGCCGCGCGCGGCCGTGGCGCTGATCGTCACCAATGACACCATCGCGCCGCTCTACCTCGAACGCCTGAAGCGCCAGCTGGCGCCGCATTACAAGCAGGTCGAGTCGGTCATCCTGCCGGACGGGGAGCAGCACAAGAACTGGGCCTCGCTGGACCGGGTCATCGATCACCTGCTCGCCGGTGCGGCCGATCGCAAGACGGTACTGTACGCACTGGGCGGCGGCGTGATCGGTGACCTGACCGGCTTCGCGGCTGCCATCTACATGCGCGGTGTGCCCTTCGTGCAGGTGCCGACCACCTTGCTGGCGCAGGTCGATTCGTCGGTGGGCGGCAAGACCGCGATCAACCACCCGCGCGGCAAGAACATGGTCGGTGCGTTCTACCAGCCGGTGCGTGTGGTGGCCGATCTCGACACGCTGGATACCCTGCCCGATCGCGAGTTGTCCGCCGGGCTGGCGGAGATCATCAAGTACGGACCCATCGCCGATGCGACCTTCCTCGACTGGATCGAGCGCCACCTCGACGCCCTGCTCGCACGCGACAAGTCAGCGCTGGCTCACGCGGTCAGGCGCAGTTGCGAGATCAAGGCCTGGGTCGTCGGCCAGGATGAGCGCGAAAGCGGCCTGCGCGCGATCCTGAACTTCGGCCACACCTTCGGCCATGCGATCGAGACCGGCCTAGGCTACGGCGAGTGGCTGCACGGCGAGGGGGTGGGCTGCGGCATGGTGCTGGCGTCCGAGTTGTCCGCACGACTGGGCTTGATGCCGCCAGCATTCGTCGACCGGGTGACGCGCCTGCTCGAGCGCGCCCGGCTGCCGGTGAAGGCGCCGCGGATGCCGATCGAGCGCTGGCTCGAGCTGATGCGCGTCGACAAGAAGAACGAGGGCGGCGAGATCCGTTTCGTCGTCATCGAGTCCCTGGGCAAGGCCGGCCTGCGGGGCGCACCTGATGCGCTGGTGGCCGAGGTGATCGAGGCCCACACCGAGCCCGGACAACGCTGAGAAGCTCAACCCACGATGACGATGCTGCGCGCGCCCTATGCCTCCGATCCCGCGCGCAGCCGCGGTCGCCGTCATCCCGAGGCGCCGGCGCCCACCCGCAGCGAATTCCAGCGCGATCGCGACCGCATCGTCCACAGCACCGCCTTCCGTCGGCTGGTCTACAAGACGCAGGTCTTCCTCAACCATGAAGGCGACCTGTTCCGCACCCGGCTGACCCATTCGCTGGAGGTGGCGCAGCTGGGGCGTTCGATCGGGCGCAGCCTGGGCCTGGACGAGGACCTCATCGAGACCATCGCCCTGGCGCACGACCTGGGCCACACGCCCTTCGGTCACGCGGGCCAGGACGTGCTGAACGACTGCATGAAGGCGCATGGCGGCTTCGAGCACAACCTGCAGTCATTGCGCGTGGTCGACAAGCTGGAGCAGCGGTATCCCGCTTTCGACGGGCTGAACCTCAGCTTCGAGAGCCGCGAGGGCATCCTCAAGCATTGCAGCCGCCGCGACGCGGAACGGATCGAGCAGCGTGAACCTGGCGGCGTCGCCTCGCGCTTCCTCCATGGCGGCCAGCCGAGCCTGGAGGCGCAACTCTGCAACCTGGCCGACGAAGTCGCCTACAACGCGCACGATGTCGACGACGGCGTGCGCTCGGGGCTGGTGACCCTGGAGCAACTCGAAGAGGTGGCGCTGGTACATCGCTATCTGCGGGAGACGCTGTCGGCTTATCCGGACCTGACCGGCAAGCGACTGCTCGCCGAGACCATCCGCCGGATGCTGTCCCAGCAGGTCTACGACGTCATCGACGCCACGCGCAGCGCCATCGAGGCCGCCGCGCCGGCCGACGCCGAGGACGCCCGCACCAAGGGCCCGCTGGTGCGCTTCAGCCCCGACATGCGGCAGGCCAGCACCGAACTCAAGCGCTTCCTCTTCAAGAACCTCTATCGCCATCCGGCCGTTCAGGCGCAGCGCGACCGCGCCGAGCAGGTGCTGCGAGAGCTGTTCCAGATCTACCTCACCGATCCCGGCCGGCTGCCGGCGGACTTCGCGGATGGCGAGGACCACGCCCGCGCCTGCGCCGACTACATCGCCGGCATGACCGACCGGTTCGCGCTCAGGGAGCATGAGCGGCTCACCGGCAAGCGCCTCATCGCGGCCTGATCCACGTCGGCGAACGCCGCCTCGGGCGGCTGCGAATGCTCGATCGACAGCCAGCGCCATAATTGGGGACAGACTTCCGTTCCCACCATGGCAAGACTTCCTCGGCTGGCGCTCGCCGGCCATCTGCATCACCTGATCCATCGCGGTCACAACCTGCAGCCGATCGTCGTTGACGACGAAGACCGCAAGGCCTTGCTCGCGGCGCTGCAGGACAGCGCCGCGACGCACAAGGTGGCGATCCACGCCTACGTCGTGATGCCGAATCACCTGCACCTGTTGGCCACGCCCTCCACGACGGACGGCCTGAGCCGCATGATGCAGGCGCTCGGGCGACGTTACGTGAGCGCCTTCAACCTCCGCCACGGCCGTGTGGGCACCTTGTGGGAGGGCCGTTTCCGCGCGGCGCCGCTGGAGGCGGACACCCACCTGCTCGCAGTCATGCGCAGCATTGAACTGAACCCGGGGCGCGCGGGGCTGGGCGAGCCTGGCGACTACCCGTGGTCCTCCGCCGCGCACCATCTCGGCCACCGGCGCGACCCTCTGATCAGCGACCCGCCCGGCTTCTGGGCCCTGGGCAATACCCCATTCGAGCGCGAACTGGCTTGGCGTCGGTGGTTGGAGGAGGGCGAAACCGAAACCGAGCGCCAGAAGCTGATCGACTCCGCGCTGAAAGGGTGGCCGCTCGGATCGGCACGCTTCCTGCAACTGCTGGGCGAATTGAGCGAGCGCCCGATGAGTCCGCGCCCCCGCGGTCGGCCTCGCAAGGTGAAGCCGGAGGAGGCAACATGATCATTGCCTATCTGTCCCCATTTAATAGGCTCGCGCCCGCAACGCATCCTGTAATTCGAGACTGACCCCATTTAGTTGTGCTTGTGCCATGCCGGCACGCACCTTAACCTGCGCGGGTTTCGTTTTCGAGAGTTCAGGAGGCCACCGATGTCGGCAGCTCAAGATCCGCGCGCAGCGCAATCGTCGTCCCCCGCCACGACCGCCGACGCGGTTTCCGCCACGCTGCCGACGGCCGGCCCGTCCGCGACCGAGATCCGCGAGCTGGCCGCCCATGGCCTGTACAACGGCGCCAACGAGAAGGACGCCTGCGGCCTGGGCTTCGTGGCCCACATCAAAGGCCAGAAGGCCCACCACATCGTCCAGCAGGGCCTGAAGATCCTGGAGAACCTGGACCATCGTGGTGCCGTCGGCGCGGACAAGCTGATGGGTGACGGCGCCGGCATCCTGATCCAGATCCCCGACGAGTTCTATCGCGCCGAGATGGCGCAGCAGGGCGTCACGCTGCCCCCGCCGGGCGAATACGGCGTCGGCATGATCTTCCTGCCCAAGGAGCACGCCTCGCGCCTCGCTTGCGAGCAGGAACTCGCCCGTGCGATCAAGGCCGAGGGCCAGGTGCTGCTGGGCTGGCGGGATGTGCCGGTGGACCGCGACATGCCGATGTCGCCGACCGTGCGCGAGAAGGAACCGATCATTCGCCAGATCTTCATCGGCCGCGGCCCGGACATCATCGTCCCCGACGCGCTCGAGCGGAAGCTGTACGTGATCCGCAAGACGGCCTCCAGTGCGATCCAGGCGCTCCATCTGACGCACAGCCGCGAGTACTACGTGCCGTCGATGAGCTGCCGCACCGTCATCTACAAGGGTCTGCTGCTGGCCGACCAGGTGGGCAAGTACTACCGTGACCTGGCTGATCCGCGCGTGGTTTCCGCGATCGCGCTGGTGCACCAGCGCTTCTCGACCAACACCTTCCCCGAGTGGCCGCTGGCCCACCCGTACCGGATGGTGGCCCACAACGGCGAGATCAACACCGTCAAGGGCAACTTCAACTGGATGCGCGCCCGCGAAGGCGTCATGAAGTCGCCGGTGCTGGGCGACGACCTGAAGAAGCTGTACCCGATCAGCTTCGAACACCAGTCCGACACGGCCACCTTCGACAACGCCATCGAGCTGCTGACGATGTCGGGCTACCCGCTCGCGCACGCCGCGATGATGATGATTCCCGAGGCCTGGGAGCAGCACGAGTGGATGGACGAACGCCGCCGCGCGTTCTACGAGTACCACGCCGCGATGATGGAGCCGTGGGACGGCCCCGCCGCCATGGTCTTCACCGACGGTCGCCAGGTCTGCGCCGCGCTGGACCGCAACGGCCTGCGTCCGGCCCGCTACTGGGTCACCGATGACGACCTCGTCGTGCTGGCCTCCGAATCCGGCGTGCTCCCCATTCCGGAATCGCGGGTGGTCCAGAAGTGGCGCCTGCAGCCCGGCAAGATGTTCCTGATCGACCTGGAACAGGGCCGCATCATCGACGACGAGGAACTGAAGACGCAGTACGCGAACGCGCGTCCCTACCGCCAGTGGATCGAGAACGTGCGGGTCAAGCTCGACGAGATCCCCGCGCCGGAAGCGACCGCGCCGGTGTTCCCCGCTTCGCTGCTGGACCGCCAGCAGGCCTTCGGCTTCACCCAGGAAGACGTGAAGTTCCTGCTCGCGCCGATGGCCGCGAACGGCGAGGAAGGCATTGGCTCGATGGGCAACGACAGCCCGCTGGCCGTGCTGTCCGACAAGAACAAGCCGCTCTACAACTACTTCAAGCAGCTGTTCGCGCAGGTCACCAACCCGCCGATCGACCCGATCCGCGAGGCGATCGTGATGTCGCTGAACAGCTTCATCGGTCCCAAACCCAACCTGCTGGACATCAACGCGGTGAACCCGCCGATGCGCCTGGAGGTGACGCAGCCGGTGCTGGACTTCGCATCGATGGCCCGCCTGCGTGCGATCGAGCACCACACCAACGGCAAGTTCAAGCCTTACGAGCTCGACATCACCTACCCGCTGGACTGGGGCCGCGAGGGCGTGGAGGCGCAGCTGGCCTCGCTGTGCGCTGAAACCGTGGACGCCATCAAGGGCGGCCACAACATCCTCATCATCACGGACCGGCACCTGAGCGCGAACCGGGTCGCCATCCCGGCGCTGCTGGCGCTGTCGGCGGTGCACCACCACCTGGTCCGCGAAGGACTGCGCACCACCTGCGGCCTGGTCGTCGAGACCGGCACGGCACGCGAGGTCCACCATTTCGCGGTGCTCGCGGGCTTCGGCGCCGAAGCGGTCCATCCCTACCTCGCGCTGGAGACGCTGCAGGCGATGAGCGCGGAGCTGCCGGCGGCGCTGTCGGCCGACAAGGCGATCTACAACTACATCAAGGCGGTGGGCAAGGGGCTGTCGAAGATCATGTCCAAGATGGGCATCTCGACCTACATGTCCTATTGCGGCGCGCAGATCTTCGAGGCCATCGGCCTGAAGTCCGACTTCGTCGCGAAGTACTTCCGCGGCACGCCGACGCAGGTCGGCGGCATCGGCGTGTTCGAGGTCGCCGAGGAAGCGCTGCGGCTGCATCGTGCCGCGTTCGGCGACGACCCGGTGCTGGAGCACATGCTGGACGCCGGCGGCGAATACGCGTGGCGCACCCGCGGCGAGGAGCACATGTGGACCCCCGACGCGATCGCCAAGCTGCAGCACAGCACGCGATCGGGCAAGTTCGACACGTACAAGGAATACGCCCAGCTGATCAACGACCAGAGCCGCCGCCACATGACGCTGCGCGGCCTGTTCGAGTTCAAGTTCGACCCGACCCAGGCGATCCCGCTGGAGGAGGTCGAGCCGGCCGCCGAGATCGTCAAGCGCTTCGCCACCGGTGCGATGTCGCTGGGCTCGATCTCGACCGAGGCGCATGCGACGCTGGCCGTCGCGATGAACCGCATCGGCGGCAAGAGCAACACCGGCGAGGGCGGCGAAGACCCGGCGCGGTATCGCAATGAGCTCAAGGGCATCAAGATCACGGCCGGCACGAAGATGTCGGACGTCGTCGGCAGCAAGGTCGTCGAGGTCGATTACGAACTGCAGGACGGCGACTCGATGCGCTCGCGCATCAAGCAGGTCGCGTCGGGCCGCTTCGGCGTCACGACCGAGTACCTGGTCAGCGCCGACCAGATTCAGATCAAGATGGCCCAGGGCGCCAAGCCCGGCGAGGGCGGTCAACTGCCCGGCGGCAAGGTCACCGACTACATCGGCTTCCTGCGCCATTCGGTGCCGGGCGTGGGCCTGATCTCGCCGCCGCCGCACCACGACATCTATTCGATCGAGGACCTGGCGCAGCTGATCCACGACCTGAAGAACGTCAACCAGCGCGCCGACGTCTCGGTCAAGCTGGTCTCGGAAGTCGGCGTGGGCACGATCGCGGCGGGCGTGGCCAAGGCCAAGGCCGACCACATCGTGATCGCCGGCCATGACGGCGGCACCGGCGCGTCGCCGTGGTCGTCGATCAAGCATGCCGGCACGCCGTGGGAACTGGGCCTGGCCGAAGCGCAGCAGACGCTGGTGCTGAACCGCCTGCGCGGCCGCGTCCGCGTGCAGGCCGACGGCCAGATGAAGACCGGCCGCGACGTCGTCATCGGCGCGCTGCTGGGCGCCGACGAGTTCGGCTTCGCGACCGCGCCGCTGGTGGTCGAGGGCTGCATCATGATGCGCAAGTGCCACCTGAACACCTGCCCGGTCGGCGTCGCGACGCAGGATCCGGTGCTGCGCAAGAAGTTCAGCGGCAAGCCCGAGCATGTCGTCAACTACTTCTTCTTCGTGGCCGAGGAAGCGCGCCAGATCATGGCGCAGCTGGGCATCCGCAAGTTCGATGAGCTGATCGGCCGCGCCGACCTGCTCGACACGAAGAAGGGCATCAGCCACTGGAAGGCCAAGGGCCTGGACTTCACCCGCGTCTTCCATCGCCCGGAACTGCCGGCCGACGTGGCCCGCCTGCACAACGATCACCAGGACCACGGCCTGGACCGCGCGCTGGACGTCAAGCTGATCGAGAAGTGCCTGCCCGCCTTCGAGAAAGGCGAGAAGGTGCGCTTCATGCAGGAAGTGACCAACGTTCGCCGCACGGTGGGCGCGATGCTGTCGGGCGAACTGATCCGCCGTCGTCCGGAAGGGCTGGAGGACCAGACCATCTTCATCCAGATGGAAGGCACGGGCGGCCAGAGCTTCGGTGCCTTCCTGGCGCCGGGCATCACCTTCTACCTGATCGGCGACGCCAACGACTACACCGGCAAGGGCCTGTCCGGCGGCCGTGTGGTGGTGCGCCCGTCGATCGACTTCCGGGGTGACGCGACGAAGAACATCATCGTCGGCAACACCGTGCTGTACGGCGCGACCAAGGGCGAGGCCTTCTTCCGCGGCGTCGCGGGCGAGCGCTTCGCGGTGCGGCTGTCCGGCGCGACCGCGGTCGTCGAGGGCACGGGCGACCACGGCTGCGAGTACATGACCGGCGGCACCGTCGCCGTTCTCGGCAAGACCGGTCGCAACTTCGCCGCCGGCATGAGCGGTGGCGTCGCGTACGTCTACGACGAGGATGGCCAGTTCGCCAAGCGCTGCAACACGGCGATGGTCTCGCTGGACAAGCTGCTGCCCGCGCACGAGCAGGAAGCCACGATGGACAGGGCGATCTGGCACAAGCTCGGCGATGGCGAGGCCCGCACCGACGAGGCGATCCTCAAGAAGCTGATCGAGGATCACCACCGCTGGACCGGCAGCCAGCGCGCCCGCGACATCCTGGACCACTGGGCCGAGTCGCGCGCCAGGTTCGTGAAGGTGTTCCCGACGGAGTACCGCCGCGCGCTGGGCGAGCTGGGTGCCGCCAAGGAAGCCGCCGCCACGATCGCCCACGCCAAGGCGCCCGCCGCCAAGGCCAAGGTCTGATCCGTCGCATCGAAGTCGCAAGAGATTCAGGAATTCAGGAGCGAGCCGCCATGGGAAAAGTCACCGGCTTCATGGAGTACGAACGTCTGGAAGAGGGCTATGAGCCCGTCGAGGCGCGTCTCAAGAACTACAAGGAATTCGTCATCGGCCTGAACGTCGAGCAGGCGAAGCAGCAGGGCGCCAGATGCATGGACTGCGGGACGCCGTTCTGCAACAGCGGCTGCCCGGTCAACAACATCATTCCGGACTTCAACGACCTGGTGTACCGGGGCGGCGATGCCGACTGGAAGAGCGCCATCGCGGTGCTGCACTCGACCAACAACTTCCCCGAGTTCACCGGCCGCATCTGCCCCGCCCCCTGCGAGGCGGCCTGCACGCTCAACGTCAATGACGACGCGGTGGGCATCAAGTCGATCGAGCACGCGATCATCGACCGCGCCTGGGCCGAGGGCTGGGTGCCGCCCAGACCCGCGAAGGTCAAGACCGGCAAGACGGTGGCGATCGTCGGCTCCGGCCCAGCCGGTCTGGCCGCGGCGCAGCAGTTGGCACGCGCGGGCCACAGCGTCACCGTGTTCGAGAAGAACGATCGTGTCGGCGGCCTGCTGCGCTACGGCATCCCCGACTTCAAGATGGAGAAGAGCCACATCGACCGTCGCGTCCAGCAGATGGAAGCGGAGGGCGTGGTGTTCCGCACCGGCGTGATGGTGGCCCACCTGCCCGAGGGATCCAAGGTCACCAACTGGGCCAAGGATGTGGTCACGGCCGATGAACTGACCGAGAAGTTCGATGCCGTGCTGCTCGCCGGTGGTGCCGAGCAGTCGCGCGACTTGCCGGTGCCGGGCCGCGACCTGGCTGGCGTGCATTTCGCGATGGAGTTCCTGCCGCAGCAGAACAAGGTGAATGCCGGCGACAAGCTGAAGAACCAGCTGCGCGCCGACGGCAAGCACGTCATCGTGATCGGCGGTGGCGACACCGGCAGCGACTGCGTCGGCACCAGCAACCGTCACGGCGCCAAGAGCGTCACCCAGTTCGAGCTGATGCCGCAGCCGCCGGAGGTCGAGGACCGGCCGCTGACCTGGCCCTACTGGCCGATCAAGCTGCGCACCTCGTCCAGCCACGAGGAAGGCTGCGAGCGCGAATTCGCGATCGCGACCAAGGAATTCCTCGGCGAGAAGGGCAAGGTCACCGGCGTGAAGACGGTGCGCGTGGAGTGGTCCAACGGCAAGATGGTCGAGGTTCCGGGCAGCGAGCAGGTCCTGAAGGCGGACCTGGTGCTGCTGGCGATGGGTTTCGTCAGCCCGGTCGCGTCGATCATCGATGCCTTTGGCGTCACCAAGGATGCCCGCGGCAACGCCAAGGCGACCACCGATTTCAACGGCGGCTACAAGACGAACGCGGCGAAGGTGTTCGTGGCCGGCGACATGCGCCGCGGCCAATCGCTGGTGGTCTGGGCCATCCGCGAAGGCCGGCAGGCGGCACGCTCGGTCGATGAGTTCCTGATGGGGGACAGCGCGTTGCCGCGTTGATCAGCCGGATCCAGAAAGCGAAAACCCGCTGTCGTGAGACAGCGGGTTTTTTCATGCCCACGGAGCCGTAGCGAGCGGCTGGCAAGACGAAAAAAAGCCCGGCGGGTGCCGGGCTTCGGTTGTGGAGCGGGCGATCAGAGCGCGCCGTTCGTGCTGTTGCGCAGCGGGATTTCGCGCCAGTTCAGGATCTTGGCGCCGACCGCCGAGCCCTGGTTGGGCTTGCTTCGGCACAGCGGATCGCCCGGGGGGCAGACGTTGCACGTCGGATCCTTCGCATCGCAGGTCGTCTTGGGCGACGAGGGAGTCGACCCGCTGAGGACCAGGTCCACGCCCTCGTCCGTCTTCACGAACAGCATGTCCGTGACGGCGAAGCCCGGATCCAGGTAGGCCGCGTTGTTGGCGAACTGCGTCTGACCGCTGGAAAGATCGATCAGGTAGACACGGCTGACACCACCGGGGTTGCAGGCATCGGCCGTCGACGGCAGCGTCGCGGAGAAGGCGGCGAAGCTCAGGTAGTAGGTCGGGTCATTCAGCACGCGGTAGCCCGAAGGCAGATCGAAGTACCAGCCCGATTTCACCTTGTAGTCGATGCTCGCCTTCTGCGTCAGGTCCGTGAGCTGCACCAGGTTGGCCGAGGTGATCGGGAACACGTTGTTGGTCGGCGCGTCGCCCGAATTGCTGAACTTGGCGACCGTGCCGTCGACGACGCCGTACAGACGCTGCAGCTGCGTGCTGTTGATGTCGTTGGCATTGAGCATCTTGCCGGTGCCGAAGGCCAGGAACCGACGGTAGGTGTTGGTATCGCCGATGGGCACGACCGCCGTGGTGATCGGCTGTGGCGTGTTGTTCGGACCGACCGCGCGTGCCACCTTCACCAGGTTGGGATAGCCATTGCTGCCGGAGCGCAGGTCCGCACGCCAGACATTGCCGCGCAGGTCGCCGCCGTAGACCGACTCGACCACCAGCGTCGACAGGTCGGGATAGAACGGCGTCAGCTGGTTCAGACCGGCTGGATCGCCGGCAGAGGCGTCGTCGGACAGCGCGTCCGCGCTGATCGTCGTGATGATCGCGCCGGTCTTCGGGTTGAGCACGTAGATGCGGGCCTTGCCGGAAGCATTGTTGTGGCCGGTCGGAACCAGCACCACCCAGCCGTGCGTGGCCGTCTTGGTGATCACGGGTTCGCCGAACAGCATGCCCATGTCCGGCGCGGTGAACTCCCACAGCACCTTGCGCACCGCATCGTCTTCGCTGGTGACGTCCGACAGGTCGGTCAGGTCCAGCGCGTAGACGCTGCGCCCGCCCTTGCCCAGGCCGCCGACGACGATCGTGTGCCAATCGGCGGCACCGCGCTGGCCATCGACATAGCCGAAGTCCACATCCATCGCCGTCGGACGGGCGTCGACGAAGAAGCGGTGGTTGAAGTTGGGATTGCCCAGGATAGCCAGGCCGTCGGTGCCCGGTGTGGCCGGGTTGCTGGGGCCGGCGAACAGCGCGCCCGGGATGTAGGCGAAGATCTCGCGGCCGGCCGTGCTGCCGGTCAGCGAGCCATCAATCACGTGCACCATGCCCGCGTTCGTGCCCACCACCAGGTAGTTCGGACGCTTCTTGGTGGCGACAGCCGCCTTGTACGCCGCGTAGCCAGGGTTGGCACCTTCCGACAGGTTCATCGACGGTTGAGCGACCACGGTGACCTTGGAGTTGACGATGTCGCCCACCAGCGACGAGCGGGTGCGGTACTTGCCGGTGCCCTCGTTCGACTGGTCCCCGCGCAGGTAGTTCACATACTCGTCGGTGGTGTCGGTGGTGTTGTAGCTGGTGACCAGGCCGGCCTGCTGAGCGGAGCCCACGCTGGAGGTCTTCTGGAAGCGCACCGCCCTCTTGGTGTCGGTGTTGTAGGTCACCACTCGACGGTCGTCCTTCCAGCCCGTGCCGGCGAGTTGAGCTGCCAGCTTGGTGGAGAAGCGCCAGGCCTCGACCTGCGTGGTGGCGGTGCTGCCGTTGGCGGCGCTGAGCGTGCTGGCAATGACCTCGCCGGTCCACTGCTTGGCGTCGTACTGCGTGGCGTAGCTGGCCACGCCGGCGGCCGTGATCTGCTGCGAGGCGGTGCTGAAGGCGGTCGAGTACGCCTTCATCCGCGAGGCGATGCTCGCGAATGCGTTGGACAGGCCACTCACCATCTGGTCCGCCTTGGCGGCCGTGAAGTAGGTGTCGGGGCGCAGTTGACCGCCAACGGTGTCGGTGCTGTCGCCGGTGTGCCACCAGCCTTGCGTCAGGTCCGTCGTGCGGGTCAGCGGGTTGAAGTCCGTCGGCAGGTTGGCGCCACCGTAGCGCGTGGCCAGGTAGTACTGGTTGTTGGACTTGTAGGCGCCGAACTCGAGCACGTCCAGCCAGTACGTCTGCACGGTCTGCATGCCGGCTGAGTTCTTGTCCGATTCCGCGTCCGGGCGGATGTCGGTCGAGTTGGCCCAGTACGCCATGCCCGCGATCAGCGCGCCGTTGTTGTTGCAGCAGCCGTTATAGCCCTGGACATTGCCCAGCGAGGCATTGACGCCGCTGAGCTTGCCCACGCGGTTGGTCCATTCGACGGCATCGAAGGCCTTGTCGTCGGTCACTTCGGTCGGCTTGGTCGGCTCTGAGGAGCCGGTCGCGCCCGGCAGGTTGCGGTCCGCGTGGGTGTTGACGTCGCCGATGCCCAGGATGAAGTTCTTCTGGCAGGAATACTCCATCGGGTCGCCCCAGTTGGAGATCACCGGGAAACCGTCGGCCTGCGCGGCCCGCGTGGTCTTGCTGCTGGGGGCTGAGTAGCTGGCGACGTTGCCGAGATTGCGGTAGTAGCGCAACGCGGCGTAATAGAGTTCGCCGACCGGGTCGTAGGTTTTGTACGAACCCGAGGCGCCGAACTTGTTCAGGTAGTTCATCACCCCGCTGTAACTGACGTTGACCCCGTAGTAGGCGGCCATGTCCGCCACATCGTTGATGTTCGCGCTCGCGTCGACGTTGGGGTTGTCCACCATGATGCCGGTGTTCGGATCCCATTCGCGCTGTGCGTTCGTGACGGGATCGCCACCCGGCACCGGCTTCGTCGGACCGACGTACTTCTGGCGCGAGCGCAGAACGCCGCCATCGCGGCTCAGGGTGGCGTCATTGAGATAGCCGAACGCGCTGAACCGGATCTGGCTGGCGTAGTCCTGAATCAGACCCTCCGGCTTGTAGATCGTGTTGTTGGCGTAAGGCTTGCAGTTCTGTTCCAGGTAGCTGTTGTTCGCTGAGCTCAGCGTGTTGTCGCAGACGCGGACGCGGATGTCGATCAAATACGACACGCCGCCATTCCACGAGGACGACGTGGGATCGAAGGCCGTGGGGTTGCCGCTGTTGTTGTCTCCGCTGTTGGAGATGCGCATGCTCACGCCAAGGCCCTGGATGCGCATCTTCAGGCCGTTCCAGGCGTTGCCGTTCTGATCCACCAGTGGTGTGGCGCCGGCGACGATGGTCTGCGAGGTGATGGAGCGGTCGGGGAAGTTGCCGGTGTTGCCCTGGCCGCTGGCATAAGCCTTCTGCAGGACGGTGGCCGTGGTCGTGTCGACCACCCGCGACCCACCGGTCAGCGCCCACCGGAACGGGTCGATGGTCTGCATGGTGGCGTAGTTCAGGAAGTTGCCGCTCCACTTCTTGCTGCAGACGTGGCTTGCCGCCTTGGCCGTCGGCGCGAAGTGGTCCACCGGGATCGCGGTCGTGGACTTCCTGTAGTCGTAACACTTGTTGGGGTCGAAGTACCCGAGGTAGGTCGACGCCGGGTTGTAGGTCGCGTCGGTGTGGGCGTTGCTCACGGCGGTCGGATATTCCACCGACAGTGCCAGGGCCAGGTTGCCCGGCACCGCGACGGAGGCGAACACCGGTTTGTCGGCCAGCACGGTCTGCGCATTGGCGATCGACATCGCGGCCAACAAGGCCGCGGCGCCGCTCAGGCGCAAGGAAAGACGAGAGGGGAACATCGAGGGCCTCTGATCAGTTCAAGGTGGTGAACGTACTCTGATAGAACGAGTACGCGTTGTGCGGGCCGGTGACGCGCACGGTGATGCGATAGGTCGGTTGGGGCTGCGGCTTCGGATTGCCGGGCTTGGCCCCGAAGTTGTTGGCCCGGCCCAGCATCTGGCAGTTGGCCGGATCGAAGGCGCCGGTGTTCAAGCACAGCCGGTCGATCAGGTAATGGACGGTGACGTTGTCGCCGGCCAGCTTGATCTCGTTGGCCGAGCTGCCCAGGCCGGACAGCCCGCCGCCGGTGGTCGTGTCCAGCAGCGCCAGCGGAATGCCGGAAGCGTCGCTCGGGAGCATCGTCGCGCTGTAGTTCTGTGCCGCGTTGCTGGTCCAGCGCGCCGAGGTCAGCGCCAGGGCGCCGCCAGGGGACAGGGCCGTGCTGGCGAGGCGGATGGCGCGTTCGCTCTGGTTGGTCATCTCGCGCTTGAAGCCGAAGTAACCGACGCTGGCCAGCGTCACGTTCATCGATTTCATCGCGGCGGCGGCGCCGATCAGAAGCACGGCGAGGGTGATCAGCGCGATCACCATGATCACGCCGCGCTGGCGCTTGGGGAGGGTCGGGGCGGTGGAACGCATGGGAGGCCTCGGGATGGGGACGGCGGCGGACGGGGACGGTCCGCTCAAGGCGGCACCGGACGCGCGGGAGCCGTCAGGATGGCGTTGCGCACCGGCACCGTCAGTTCGATGAGGCGGTAATGGCGAAGCTGCTCGGCCTCGGGGAGCTTGATCGTCGTCTGCATCGCCGCCGGCAAGGCGGAGAACATGGTGAAGGTTCCGGGCGAGACGTATTCCTTGTCGCGCTCGATCCGGTCCCCGCGCACCAGCATCGAGATGCTCACGGCCACGATGTCGGCGCCCAGTGCCGGGGTCGCGGTCAGTCCGGCGGCGTTGTAGGGAGCGGCGGACGGATTGACCCAGCTCGTGATCACGCCGTTGCCCGCGGGCGCCACCCCGAAGCGCACGCGGAAGTCGATCACGTTGTCGGCCAGCGGCACCGGGAGGTCGGCATTGGGGATGTTGTTCATCTGCAGCATGTCGTAGGCGACCAGTTGCCGCTTGTCATTGATGCCGATCAGCTGGAAATGGGGCTGGTTGCCATTGATGTTGCCGAGGTTGGTCACGCTCAAGGGACTGGACACGCCGTAGCTGACCAGGTTGTTGGTCCCGACCGCGGCCGCGTAGTAGGGGCCGTCGAGCGGCACGCCCGGGGCGGCGGAGCCGACGAAGTTCGGCGCCACCTGGGTGATCAGGCAGCGGCGCGAGAGCTCGGTGAGCATCAGCAGGTCGCCGCCGCGAAGGCCCAGCGTGTTGTTCATGTTGAAGGCGTTCACCTGCACGGTGCCGGTGACCACTTCCTGGGGCGCTTCGCTCATGCCCGCGGAGGTGGTCATGATCTGGATGACGTCGGACGGACCGTTGCCGAACTTCGCGTCGAATCCGAGTCCCGCATAGACAACGATGGGCATCGCCGCCACGGCCCCCGGAACGTTCTGGAACGGGGCGGGGAAAGCCGACTGGCGCGGCAGGATCGGCGCGCCATTGCGCGCGACATCGAGCGGGCAGCCGAAGCTCAGGGCCTGGTTCTGGAACAGGCCGGAACCGATGCTGCGCAGCTGGCGGTCCAGGTCGTAGGACAGGTAGCCGCTGTTCTGGGCCAGGTCGGAGGTGGTGGCGCTCTGGCGCTTCGACTTGTCGAAGGCGTTCATCATGATGCCGAGCGCGGCCATGAGCACCAGGCCGATCGTCATCGAGATCAGCAGCTCGACCAGGGTGAAGCCGAAGGCCGCGCGCATGGCGCCACGGCGGAGGAGGGGACGGCGATGCATCGTCATGGTCAGTTCAGTCGCACGTCGGTGTAGTACGTACGCGCATCGCCGGCAGGCGTCTTCCACGTGATCGTGATGCGCTTGGTGTTCGCGAGCGTCCCGACCGGCGCATCGGCAACATCGCCCTTCGCGCCGACGAGGCCGGAGGCCGAGACGCGCGCCTGCCATGCAGCGATGGTGGGAGGCAGGCTCGTGTTGTAGAGCCACATGTCGTTGGCCATTTCCGAGGCCAGGGTGGCCGCACGCTGGTTTTCATCGGCGCCGGAACTGGCCTGCGAGGCACGGGCCATCAGCGCGACCAGGCCCACGATGCCGATCGTCATGACCAGCATCGCGACCATCAATTCGATCAGCGTCATGCCTCGGGCGCGCGCCCGGGAAGGGCGCCGCGCGCGACTTGGTGAGAAGGTGTTCATTCGGTGGCCGCCTTGTTGACGGCTTCACAGCCGTCGGGTTCGGAGTCCGACAGCAGACGCTCGCGGTCGCACAGACGCACCGTCCCGCCCAGGGTCACCCAGACGGACAGCTTCTTCTGATTAGCGGCTGTCGAACTGGAGTCGATCCAGTAGATCGAGTTGCCATCGGCATTGACGTTGCAGGAGGCGCCGGCCACCGGGGCGTTGAGCATCACGGGCCGCCCGTTGGGGCCGAAGCAGACTGCCGTCGGTCCGGTGATGGTGATGTTGGAGGTCGCATCCGTCACCGAACCGCACTGGAGCGGCTGCGTGGGCGCGGGTTGGGTGATCAACGGGTTCGCGATCAGCTGGACCACCCAGAATCGGCCCGTGGCCGACGCAGCCGAGTTCAGCGCGCAGCTGGAATCGTCGGTGCGGTAGAAGACCACCGGCTGGTAGGAGTTGATCGCCTGGGCCTGCGCGTTGCGCAAGCTGGTGGAGAGCGAGCTGCCGGCTGTCCGGATCTGGGCATTGGTGGCCCAGGATCTCATCGTCGGCGCGGCCAGGGCCGTCGTCAGGCCGATGATCGCCAGCACGATCATCAGCTCGATCAACGAGAACCCGCGTGACGCGCGGCCCTTCGTCCTCAGCATGCTTCACCCTTCACCATCACCCACCGGCTGGTGCAGGTGTTCCAGCCCGTGGGCGCGCCGGTGGTCTGGCGCTTGTCCGCCTCGTTGACGGTGAAGACGAAGTCCTTCAGCAGGGTTTCGGAACTGGTGGCCTTCAGCACGTAGGAACTCGTCGCCGGGGCTTCGCAGCTGATGGTGAACTTGCCGTTCTTTCGCGGGGTCAGGCACGGCGGCGAGGCGGCGCCGCTGGCTTGATAAGTCCGGAAGTTCTGGTAGTAGGCTTCCATGTCGGCCCGCATCATCGTCAGGCCGGTGGCCGCGTCGGCGAGGGCGCCGCGCATGTAGTACGACCGGTAGCTCGGCAGCGCGATCGCCGCCAGGATGCCCACGATCGCCACCACGATCATCAACTCGATCAGCGTGAAGCCACGCGACGTGGACCGGCGAGCCGGCGACGAAAAGTTCCCGAACATAAGCGCTCCTGTTTGCTGAAATTATCGGCAGCCGCCCCTGGAAGGCGAGGCCGCTCGTCGTGCCTCGGATTCCGCCCGTCTCGCGGCGGCCTTGGACTGTGACGTCCGTCACGGTTTGGCGCCCGTCGACGCCTTGTGCAAGCGTCGCCGGGCGTCTCGCGCACCGGCCCCGCCCACCGGCAAGCCACGCACGCGGGCCCATTGTGACCAGCGGTTACGCGTCGCGAAGCCCTCGATCCCGGCGTCAATCCCCCTTCATCGGGCTGTCGCATATCGCCACCCCGCCCCAGGTGTCCTCCGGCATCAATTCGGGCTTTACCCTATGATCCCGGCTCCCGGACGCCTGCCGCCCGGCATCGTCCCGGATCTATTCCAAGAAATGGCATTCACCGATCCCTCTTCCTCCCCTGACGCCCGCCCGCTGATCGAGGTGAAGGGCGTGACTGTCGGTTATGGCGACCGGGTCATCCTGAAGGACGTCAACGTCACCCTGCCGCGCGGCAAGGTGATGGCGCTGATCGGATCCTCCGGCGGCGGCAAGACGACGCTGCTGCGGCTGCTGACCCGGCAACTGCGCCCGCAGTCCGGGCAAGTGCTGTTCGACGGGCAGGACCTGGCGCCGATGGACCAGACCCACCTCTACGCCCAGCGCCGGCGCATGGGCATGCTGTTCCAGTTCGGCGCTCTGTTCACCGACCTCAGCGTGTTCGAGAACGTCGCCTTCCCGTTGCGCGAGCACACCCGCCTGCCCGAGCCGATGATCCGCGACCTGGTCCTGATGAAGCTCAACGCGGTCGGCCTGCGCGGCGCCCGTGACCTGATGCCCAACGAGGTCTCCGGCGGCATGGCGCGCCGGGTCGCGCTGGCGCGTGCCATCGCGCTGGATCCCGACCTGGTGCTCTACGACGAGCCCTTCGCGGGCCTGGATCCGATCTCGCTGGGCGTCACCGCCCGCCTGATCCGCGACCTGAACGACGCGCTCGGCCTGACCAGCGTCATCGTCTCGCACGACATCCATGAAACCTTCGGCATCGCCGACCACGTGGTGATGGTCGCCAACGGCGGCGTCGTCGCCCAGGGCACGCCGGAGGAGCTGCGTCACAGCCAGGATCCGCTGGTGCACCAGTTCGTCAACGCCGAGTCCGACGGTCCGGTGCGCTTCCATCAGCCCGCCAAGCCGGTGCGCGAAGACTTCGGGCTGCCCCAGGAGATCTCCGCATGATCGGCCTCGCGACCTCCATCGGGCGCGGCCTGCGCCTGAAGCTCGGCGACTGGGGCTGGTCGGCGCGGCTGCTCGGCGCCCTGCTGCTGCACCTGGGCGCATGCCTGCGTCGCTTCGCGCTGGTGCGCGAGCAGATCTATTTCCTCGGCAACCGCTCGCTGTCCATCATCGGCGTGTCCGGGCTGTTCGTCGGTTTCGTGCTGGCGCTGCAGGGCTACTACACCCTGCAGCGTTACGGCTCGGCCGAGGCCGTCGGCCTGCTGGTCGCCCTCAGCCTGGTGCGCGAACTGGGACCGGTGGTGGCGGCCCTGCTGTTCGCCGGCCGCGCCGGCACCTCGCTGACGGCCGAGATCGGCCTGATGAAGGCCGGTGAGCAGCTCAGCGCCATGGAGATGATGGCGGTCGACCCGGTGCAGCGCGTGCTGGCGCCGCGCTTCTGGGCCGGCTTCATCGCGATGCCCTTGCTGGCGGCGGTGTTCTCGGCCGTCGGCATCATCGGCGGCTGGCTGGTCGCCGTGCCGCTGATCGGCATCGATGCCGGTTCGTTCTGGTCGCAGATGCAAGGCGGCGTCGACGTGTTCAAGGACGTCGGCAACGGCTTCGTGAAGAGTGTCGTGTTCGGCGTGACCGTCAGCTTCGTCGCGCTGCTGCAGGGGTATGCCTGCAAACCCACCCCCGAAGGCGTGTCGCAGGCGACGACGCGCACCGTGGTGTTGTCCTCGCTGGCCGTGCTGGGCCTGGACTTCATCCTGACCGCCATGATGTTCTCGATCTGACGCGCGGCGCGCGGACCATCGAACCGACAACTGAAATCAAGAGTTCTTCTGGAGTTGCCTGATGCAATCCTCTCGTTATGACGCGCTGGTCGGGTTCTTCGTGCTGCTGGGCGGCGCGGCCCTGCTGTTCCTGGCCCTGAAGGCGGGCAACCTGCTGACGCTCAACTTCCAGGACACCTACACCGTCACCGCCAAGTTCGACAACATCGGCGGCCTCAAGCCGGGCGCGGCGGTCAAGAGCGCCGGCGTCGTGGTCGGCCGCGTGGGCAGCATCGCCTTCGACGACAAGAGCTTCCAGGCCCGCGTGATCCTGAACATGAACCAGGGCGTCGCGTTCCCCAAGGACAGCTCGGCCAAGATCCTCACCTCCGGCCTGCTGGGCGAGCAGTACATCGGACTGGAGCCGGGTGCGGAAGAAAAGAACCTCGCCGCGGGCGACATCATCACGCAGACGCAGTCGGCGGTGGTGCTGGAGAACCTGATCGGCCAGTTCCTCTATAACAAGGCGGCCGATGCCTCCGCGGCGCCGGCCTCGGGAGAGAAACAATGACCACCACCACGACCGGTCCCGCGCTCGGAGCGCGACGGACCGACCTCGCGGCCGCGCTGCTGAGCGCGGCGCTCCTGGGCGCCGCGGCGCCCGCGATGGCCCAGTTCCAGGCCGACCCGGCGATCGCGCCGCCACTGGACGTGACGCTGGCGACGCCGCTGGCCCTGTCGGCCCCCGTGCCGGCCGAACTGAGACAAGCCGCCGCCGACGTCGATGCCGCGGACAAGGCGGCGGTGAGCGCCGCGGACAAGGCGGCGGTGAGCGCCGCGGACGAAGCATCGGCGCAAGGCCAGGATCAAGCCGCCTCGGCCCCGTCGGGTTCGGCCGCCGAGCCGGCTGCGGCGGGGCAGGCCGGTGCGGCCGCAGCCGCGGCGGATGCGCCGGCGCCGGGCCCGCGTGTGCGCAACCGCCTGGATCCCTGGGAAAGCTGGAACCGCAAGGTCTTCAACTTCAACGAGAAGCTGGACGAGCACGTGCTGCGCCCGGTCGCCACGGCCTATTCGGATCTCGTGCCGCAACCCGCGCGCCAGGCGGTCGACAACTTCTTCGGCAACTTCTCGGACGCCTGGTCGGCGGTCAACCTGTTCCTGCAGGGGCGCTTCAAGAACGGCGCGTCGCAGACGATGCGCGTCGCGGTGAACTCGGTGTTCGGCATTGCCGGCCTGATCGACATCGCCACGCCGGCGGGCCTGGAGAAGACGTCCGAGGACCTCGGTCGCACGCTCGGCTACTGGGGCGTCAAGACCGGGCCCTACATCGTGTGGCCGCTGCTGGGCCCGTCCTCGCTGCGGGACTCGGTGGCGCTGCCGGTCAACGCCTACTATTCGCCGGCCTATCTCTTCGATGACGGCGAATACAAGTTCGCGATCACCGCGCTGCAGGTGATCAACACCCGTGCCAACCTGCTGCGGGTGACCGACATGCTGGATGGCATCGCGCTGGACAAGTACACCTTCGTCCGCGACGCCTACCTGCAGCGTCGCAACATCAAGTCCCACAAGGAACAGCAGGAAGACGATGACGACGACTACGAAGTCATCACCCCGGACGAGAAGCCGGTCAACCCGCAGGGCGACCGCTGATCCTGGCAACAACCGGTAACGCCCGCGGGGGTGGCCGGTGAACCGGCACCGGACCTGCCACGTTGTGGGCCGGTCCGTGTCATGAAGAGAGAGAAAGGACAAGCATGAATGCCACCAAACGACTGCTGCTGAACGCGATCGTGTCGATCGCCGCGCTGAGCCCGCTGGCCTCGTTCGCCGCGGACAACTCGACGCCGGATCAACTGATCCGCCAGCTGTCCATCGAGACGCTGGACGCCGTCAAGAGCGACAAGGCGATCCAGGCCGGCGACGTCAACAAGGTCATGGAGCTGGTCAACACCAAGGTGATGCCGCACGTGGATTTCCAGCGCATCACCTCCTCGGCCGTGGGCCGCTTCTGGCGCCAGGCTACGCCCGAGCAGAAGCAGCGCCTGCAGGACGAGTTCAAGACCCTGCTGGTGCGCACCTATGCCGGCGCGCTGACCCAGGTGAAGGACCAGACCATCGCGATGAAGCCGATGCGCGCCGCGCCGGAGGACACCGAGGTGGTCGTGCGCACCGAGATCCGGGGCAAGGGCGATCCCATCCAGCTCGACTACCGCGTCGAGAAGACCGACGGCGGCTGGAAGATCTATGACGTGAACGTCCTGGGCATCTGGCTGGCCGACCAGTACCGCAACAGCTTCGCGCAGGAGATCAATGCCAAGGGCATCGATGGCCTGATCAAGTCGCTGGCCGAGCGCAACGCCCGCCCCGCGCCGGCCGCCTCCGCCGCCAAGAAGGGCTGAGGCGATGCTCAAGCTGCCGTCGCGGCTGCGCCTGGACAACGCGCCCGAGGAATGGGCGCGGCTCGAGGGCGCGCTGCGTGCCGAGCTGGCGCAGGTCGGCAACGCGGCCGGCCGCGGCATCACGCTGGACGCAAGCGGGCTGAACGACTTCGACTCCGCCGCGCTCAGCCTGCTGCTCAGCGCGCTGCGCTTGTGCGGCCAGGACGGCTGGCAGCTGACGCTGCAGCAGGCGCCGCGCGAGTTGCGTGAGCTGGCTCGGGTCTATGCGCTGGAGCATCTGTTCTGGCCGGACGTGGCGGTGCCCGCCGAGATGGCATGACGAGCCAGCACCAATGACGACGGGCCGCGATCAGCGGCCCGTCGGCTTTCTGGGTGGCCGCTTTCGGCGCCGGGCGCCGGGCGCCGGGTGCGGACCGGCCGCCTACTGCGCGTAGCGCTTGGTCCGCAGGTTGCGCTTGATCTCCTGCAGCATCGGCCGCAGGTTCTCGCCCAGGCGCAGCGCGACGCCGGTGGTCAGCACGTCCACCACGATCAGGTGCAGCAGCCGCGACACCATCGGGCTGTAGCGGTCGTAGTCCTCGGGGTGGTCGACGGCCAGCAGCACCTGACCGGGCAGCTGTCCCATCTGCGCCAGCGGGGAGCCACTGGCGGTGATGATGATGGTCGTCGCGCCCTTCTTGCGGGCGATCTCGGCGGCGTCCATCAGGTCGCGGCTGCGGCCCGAGTTGGAGATGACTACCGCGCAGTCGCCGCTGTCCAGCATGGTCGCGCTCATCAGCTGGACGTGGCCGTCACTGCACGCGAAGGTGTTCACCCCCAGGCGGAAGAACTTGTGCTGCGCGTCCTGCGCCACGATGCCGGAGTTGCCGACGCCATAGAACTCGATGCGGCGGTGCTGGCGCGCCGCCTCCGACAGCGCCGTGATGGCGCGCTCGAAGGCATGGCTCGCCGCGTCGTTGCGGTAATGGAGCAGCGCCGCCACCGCGTTGTCCACCACCTTGACGATCAGGTCACCGGGCTTGTCGTCCTCGTCGACGGCGCGGTGCACGAAGGGCACGCCCTCGTTGACGCTGCCGGCCAGCTTCAGCTTGAAGTCGGCCAGCCCGTCGTAGCCCACGCTGCGGCAGAAGCGCACGACGGTGGGCTTGCTCACGTGCGAGCGGTCGGCGAGCTCGCTGACGGGCAGGTTCGCGAACGAGCGCGGATCCGCCAGCAGCAGCTTGGCGACCCGCTGCTCCGCCGGCGGCAGTGCCGGCAGCGCGGCCTTGATGCGTTCGAGCATGCTCATCGCGTCAGCATTCCTCGATCCACGAGTGGCCGTCGCGCGCCACCAGCGCGCTCGAGGCCGGCGGGCCCCAGCTGCCGGCGACGTAGGTGCGCGGGCCGGTGCTGTCCTGCTTCCAGAAGTTGAGGATGGGCTCGACCCAGCGCCAGGCCTGCTCCTGCTCGTCGCTGCGCACGAACAGGTTCAGGCGCCCGGCGATCGCGTCCAGCAGCAGCCGCTCGTAGGCGCCCACGCGGGTGTGGGCGAAGGCCTTGTCGAAGTCCAGGTCCAGCGATACCGGGCTCAGCGCCTCGTTGCTGGAGCCGCCCTTGTTGGCCATCAGCTGCAGCTCCAGGCCGTCCTCGGGCTGCAGCTTGATGATCAGCCGGTTGGGGCAGCTGCCGCCCGGGAAGATCGGATGCGGCACCGGGCGGAAGTTGATGACGATCTGCGCGTCGCGCGCCGCCAGGCGCTTGCCGGTGCGCAGGTAGAAGGGCACGCCGGCCCAGCGCCAGTTCTGGATCTCGGTCTTGAGCGCGACGAAGGTCTCGGTGTGGCTGTCGGCGGGGATCTTGCCCTCGTCGAGGTAGCCCGGCACCTGCCTGCCATCGACATTGCCGGCGCGGTACTGGCCGCGCACCACGTCGCGTGCGACGCTCTCGGCGGTGAAGGGCTTGAGCGCGCGCAGCACCTTGAGCTTCTCGTCGCGGATGGCGTCGGCGTCGTTGGAGGAGGGCGCCTCCATCGCGATCATCGTCAGCAGCTGCAGCGCGTGGTTCTGGATCATGTCGCGCAGCGCGCCGGTGCCGTCGTAGAACGGCCCGCGGGTGCCGACGCCCAGGCCTTCGGCCAGCGTGATCTGGATGTTGGCGATGCTCTCGCGGCGCCACAGCGGCTCGAACAGCGCGTTGCCGAAGCGCAGCGCCATCAGGTTCTGCACCGAGGGCTTGCCCAGGTAGTGGTCGATGCGGAAGGCCTGCGTCTCGGTGAACACCGACCGCACCACGCGGTTGATCTCCTGCGCGCTCGCCAGGTCATGGCCCAGCGGCTTTTCCAGCACGACGCGCACCTTGTCGCCGTTCAGGCCGGCGGCGCCGAGCTGCTGGCAGATCTGGGTGAACAGGTGCGGGCTGGTGGCCAGGTAGAAGACCACGGTGTCGGCATTGCGCTCGCCCAGCCACTCCTTGAGGCGCGCGTAATGGTCCGGCTGCGAGAGGTCCATGCGGCGGTAATGCACCAGCTCGGAGAAGCGGGCGAACTCCTCGTCGTTGGGCCGCTTGCCGGCCTCGACCTCCTGGAAGCGCTCCTTGAGCCACTCGCGGTAGCGCTCATCGGACTGGTCGTCGCGCGCGACGGCCAGGATGCGGCCGCCCTCGGGCAGCTTGCCGTGCCGGAACGCCTGGAAGAGCGCGGGCATCAGCTTGCGCCAGGTCAGGTCACCGGTGCCACCAAAAAAGACGAGATCGAAGGACATGAGCGCGGCGCCCGCATCCGGGCGTAAGAGTTGTTGGCGATGTCTTGATGTAACGGAGTTACCGGAATTATGATGCCCCAGTTTCTTGGGCCGGTCAACGTGCGCGGAGCCTCCGGGCGGCGGACCACAAGCAGTTCTAATAGGGGGTTTCCCCGTCTGCGTCGAGGGGCAAAGCCCATACCCCGACGCGCTCCGTCCCGTTCCCGACCCTCCCAGGCGTCCACGCACATGAACCAGCTCGAACAACTCAAGGCTTTCACCACCGTCGTCGCCGATACCGGCAACTTCAAGCAACTGGCCCAGTTCACTCCGCGTGACGCGACGACCAATCCGTCGCTGATCCTCAAGGCGGTGCAGTCGCCCGACTATGCCCACCTGCTCGAGGACACCGTCGCCGCCAACAAGACCGACGCGCTGGACCTGGTGGTCGACAAGGTGCTGGTCGCCTTCGGCCTGGAGATCCTGAAGGTCGTGCCGGGCCGTGTGTCGACCGAGGTGGACGCGCGCCTGAGCTTCGACACCGTCGCGACGCTGGCCCGCGCGCGCCGCCTGATCCAGATGTATGAGGACGCCGGCATCGGCCGCGAGCGCGTGCTGATCAAGATCGCCTCGACATGGGAAGGCATCCAGGCCGCGCGCGAGCTCGAACTCGAAGGCATCCGCACCAACCTGACGCTGCTGTTCTCCTTCTGCCAGGCGGTGGCCTGCGGCGAGAACGGCATCCAGCTGATCTCGCCTTTCGTCGGCCGGATCTACGACTGGTACAAGAAGTCCGCCGGCGCGAACTGGGACGAGGCCGCCAACGCCGGCGCGAACGACCCCGGCGTGAAGTCGGTGACGGCGATCTACAACTACTTCAAGAAGCAGGGCATCAAGACCGAGGTCATGGGCGCGAGCTTCCGCAACGTCGGCCAGATCCAGGCGCTGGCCGGCTGCGACCTGCTGACCATCAGCCCCGACCTGCTGGCCCAGCTGCAGGCCAGCGAGGCCCCGCTGACGCACGCGCTGGACGCGGACGCGGCCAAGGCGCTGGATTTGCCCAAGGTCTCCTTCAACGAAGCGGCGTTCCGCTTCGCCCTCAACCAGGACGCCATGGCCACCGAGAAGCTGGCCGAAGGCATCCGCCTGTTTGCCGCCGACGCCGGCAAGCTGGACCAGATGATCGAAAGCCTGCGATGACCGAGTCCCCGCGTTGCGACCGCAGCCCGACCTGGGCAGCCCTGCAAAGCCATTTCCAGCAATCCGGCCGCGCGTTCGACGTGCGCCAGGCCTTCGCGGCCGACCCCGGCCGTTTCGCGGCCTGGTCGCTGCAGGCGCCGGAGGTGTTCGCGGACCTGTCGAAGAACCGCATCGACGCCCGCACGCTGGAATTGCTGCTGCAGCTGGCCCGGGACGTGAAGCTCGAGTCGCAGCGCGAGGCGCTCTTCAACGGCGCCCCCATCAACGCGACCGAGGGCCGCGCGGTGCTGCACACGGCGCTGCGCGCGCCGGCCGGCCAGGGACCGTTCTCGGATGAGGTGCAGGCCTCGCTCGATCGCATGCTCGCCTTTGCCGATCGCGTCCGTGACCAAGCCACCAGCGGCATCACCGATGTCGTGCACATCGGCATCGGCGGCTCGGACCTCGGTCCGGCGATGGTGGTGCAAGCCTTGCAGTCGTATGTGCCGGCGGGCCTGAAGCTGCATTTCGTCTCCAACGTCGACGGGCACGACCTGGCCCCAGTGCTGCGCGGCCTGGATCCGAAGACGACGCAGTTCATCGTCGCGTCCAAGACCTTCACGACGCAGGAAACGCTGGCCAACGCGATGGCCGCCAAGGCCTGGTTCCTGAACAGCGGCGGCACCGACATCGCGCGGCATTTCGCCGCGACGACCAGCAACGCCAAGGCCGCGGCCGAGTTCGGCATCGACACGACCTTTGGTTTCTGGGACTGGGTGGGCGGCCGCTACTCGCTGTGGTCGGTGATCGGCCTGCCGATCGCGATCGCGGTGGGCTCTGCGAACTTCCGCGCGCTGCTGGCCGGCGCGCATGCGATGGACCAGCACTTCCGCAGCGCGCCGCTGGAGAAGAATCTCCCCGTGCTGCTGGGCCTGCTGGACGTCTGGTACCGCAATTTCCATGGCTTCAGCAGCCGCTCGGTGGCGCCGTATCACCAGGGCCTGCGCCGGCTGCCGGCCTATCTGCAGCAGCTGGAGATGGAAAGCAACGGCAAGGGCGTCGACCGCGCCGGCGATCCGCTGAGCTTCGGCACCAGCCCGGTGGTCTGGGGCGAGGCCGGCACCAATGGCCAGCATGCCTACTTCCAGATGCTGCACCAGGGCACCGACGTGATCCCGGTCGAGTTCATCGCGGTGAAGACGCCCAACTTCGGTGACCACGTGCGGGGTGAACTGCTGGACAAGCTCAAGGACCAGCACGTCAAGCTGCTCGCGAACTGCCTGGCGCAGTCGCAGGCGCTGATGCAGGGCAAGACCGCCGAGGCCGCGCGCGCCGAGTCGGCACCCACCGCATCCAAGGATCTGGATCCCGAGGTGCTCGCCCGCCATCGCAGCTTCCCGGGCAACCGTCCGAGCACGACGCTGCTGCTGGACGCGCTGACGCCGTCGTCGCTGGGCGCGCTGATCGCGCTGTACGAGCATCGTGTGTTCGTCAGCGGCGCGATCTGGAACATCAACAGCTTCGACCAATGGGGCGTCGAACTCGGCAAGGCGCTGTGCAACAGCCTGCTGCCGCGCTTGAGCTCCGGCGACGCGACGGGCCTGGACGGCTCGACCGCCGGGCTGCTCGCCAAGGTGCGCGGCTGATCCCCTTCTCCCTCAGCAGTAAAGATCCCCACAGATGAAGATCGTGTTCGACTTCGGCGCGGTGCTGTTCCACTGGCATCCGCCGAGTTTCCTGGCCCGCGTCTGGGCCCATCGCGTTCCCGATGAGATCGAGGGCGCCGAGGTCGCCAAGCATTTCTTCCAGGCCTACAGCGGCGACTGGGGCGCCTTCGACCAGGGGCTGATCGACGCGCCGACGACCGCCGACCGCATCCACGCCCGCACCGGCTGGCCGCGCGAGGAGATCGTGGCGGTGATGGACGCCGTGCCGTCGGAACTCAAGCTGATCGAGGGCACGGCCGCGTTGATCCGCGACCTGAAGGCGCAGGGGCACACGCTGCACTTCCTGTCCAACATGCCGGAGCCGTACGCGGACTATCTCGAGCAGACCTTCCCGCTGAAGGACTGGTTCGTGTCGGGCGTGTTCTCGGGCCGGGTGAAGGAGTCCAAACCGTCGAAGGCCATCTTCGATCTGGCGCTCGAGCAGTTCGGCGCGAAGGCGGACGAGGTGCTCTTCCTCGACGACCATCCGGCCAACATCGCGGCGGCGAAGGCACTCGGGTGGCACACCCACCTGTTCACGACGCCTGAGCTCGCTCGCCAGGATCTCGTGCGGCGGGAGTTGCTCCCCGCTTGAGACGCGCAATGAAGAACCGGCCCGAGGGCCGGTTCTTTCATTTGGAGGCGTCGTCCTCGTCAACGGTCGTCGGGGGCGCAGCCACCCGGAAGGACTCGTCGGACCAGTGGCCCAGGTCGATCTGCCGGCAGCGCTCGCTGCAGAACGGGCGCCAGAGGTTGTCCGGCGAGAACAGGCTGTCGCCGCCACAGGTCGGGCAGGGGACGATGCGCGGCGCCGGCGTGGCGGGAATGAATCGCTCGGTCATGACGGTACGGCTGTCAGGAACACAGGGTGAGTTCGAAGGTGGCGTCGACGGGTGCCGGTTTCAAGCGCCCGTCCTCGTCCTGGCGCATCAGGCGGATCGAGACCATCAGGCGGTGGCCGCTGATCTCCGGAATCAGCCCCAGGCTCGGATCGATGCGCATGCGCAGCAGCTGGAAGCTGCGACCCGGCGGCAGGCTCTGCTGGTACTGGCCGCCATGCGCCGCCACCTTGTGCGGCGAGCCACTGTCCCGCAGCAAGCCCAGCAGGACGTTGAGCGCCTCGGCCATCGGCATCAGCGTCTGGGCCCACTGCATGAGGTCATTGCGCCGGCGCACCGGCAGCAGTTGCTGCCAGGCGTAGTAGGCAGGCAGGTCGAATTCGCAGGTGCCGCCCGGGATGGAAATCCGGCTCCGGATGCTCATCAGCCATTCGTTCGTGGTGAGCGCGTGGCCCGCCTTGCCCGGCAACTGGTTGAGCTTGTCGAACGCGGCGTCGATCCGGCCGACCACCTCGTCCAGCACCGCTTCCGAGACCGCGGGATTGCCGCGGTAGCCGTTGAACTGCGTGCGGTGGCGTTCCAGCTCCTTGAGCAGGTCGGCCTTCAGGTCGGCGCGCGAGGCGACATCCATGACCTCGAAGATGGTGGCCAACGCGAAGTGGTGATCCATCGCGGTGTCGCGCGCCATCAGCTGACCGAGCCGATCGAACAGGTGTTCGAGTCTGAGCATCGTGCGGATGCTCTCGTTGAACGGATATTCGTAGAGGACCAAGTCGACCATCCCTTTGCGGCAAGGGGCCATTGTTCCACAGTGCGCCGATGCATCACCCTGGCCGGGTGAGGGGTGGTCAGAACAGGGGACTGGTCAGCAGTTGGCCGACTTCTTCTCGCAGTTGCGACAGAGTCAGGCCGTCGTTGTGGATCACCGCATCGGCGGCGGCGCGACGCTGCGCCCGCGTCGCCTGCTGGGCGAGGATGGCCCGCACGGCGCCCTCGCTCAGGCCGGACCGGGCCATCACCCGGGCGATCTGGGTGGACTCGTCGCAGTCGACCACCAGCACGCGGTCCACGAGGCGTCGCCAGCGGCCCGACTCGACCAGCAAGGGCACGTCGAAGACGACCCGCTGGCCGGGCACGGCGAGCGAGGCCTGCCGCGCCGTCTCGGCGCCGATCATCGGATGGAGGATGCCTTCGAGCGCCTGTTTGGCAGCGGGATCGCGGAAGGCCAGGTCGCGCATCGCGGCGCGGTCCAGCGCGCCATCGCTGGCAACGAACGGTCGGCCGAACCAGGCTTCGATCGCCGCCATCGCGCCCCCGCCCGGGGCCGTCAATGCGCGCGAGATGGCGTCGGTGTCGACCAGCAGCGCGCCGCCAAGTTCCACCAGCGCGGCCGCGACGGTGCTTTTGCCGCTGCCGATGCCGCCGGTGAGTCCGATGCGCATGGGAGGCCCGGCGGACGGGATCAGATCGCCTGCAGACCGAGCCAGGCGGTGACTTCGGCGGTGCCGATCAGCAGCACCGCGAGCCCGCCGCCCGCCAGGAACGGGCCGAACGGGACATAACGGCCCTCGCGCAAGCCGCCGCGCAGCTTGAGCGCGATGCCGACCACCGCACCGATCAGCGAGGCGAACAGCGCTACCGGCAGCACCATCTGCCAACCCAGCCACGCGCCCAGGGCGGCCAGCAGCTTGAAGTCGCCGTAGCCCATGCCTTCCTTGCCGGTGGCCAGCTTGAAGATCCAGTAGATCGACCAGAGCGACAGGTAGCCGGCCAGCGCGCCGATCAGCGCGTTCGGCAAGGACACCGGGATCCAGCCCGCATGCGCGGCGACCAGTCCGGCCCACAGCAAGGGCTGGTTGATGCTGTCCGGCAGCAGCGTCGTGTCCCAGTCGATCCCCGCCAGCGCCACCAGCGCCGCCGCGAAGCCGCAATAGAGCAAGGCGCTCGGTTGCGGGCCCAGGCGCCAGGCGATGCCGGCGAACAGCAGGCCGGTCAGCAGTTCGACGAAGGGATACCGCGGCGAGATCGGCGCCTTGCAGGCGGCGCACTTCCCGCCCAGACGCAGCCAGCCCAGCAGCGGCAGGTTCTCGTGCCAGCGCAGGGCGTGACCGCAATGCGGGCAACGGGAGGCCGGCCGGATCAACGAGAACGCGGGCTGGCCGTCCAGGGCTTCCCGCAAGGGGACGACGGAGGCGGCCAGTTGCCTGGCCTTGGCCTCATCCAGCCCCGCGTGAGTGCGCAGGTCGTCTTCCTGGGCCAGTTGGTCCGCGCAATCGGACAGCCAGGTCCGATGCAGCATCACCGGCGTCCGGTAGATGACCACGTTCAGGAAGCTGCCGACGCACAGGCCGATCAGGCCGAGGTAAGCGGGCGACAGCAGCGCTTCCAGCAGGCTCGGGTCCAGCACTTACACCACCGCGCCGAGCTTGAAGATCGGCAGGTACATCGAGATCACGATGCCGCCGATCAGCGTGCCCAGGAACACGATGATGATGGGTTCCATCAGGCTGGACAGCGCCTTCACTGCGTCGTCCACTTCTTCTTCGTAGAAGTCGGCGGCCTTGCCGAGCATGTGGTCCAGCGAGCCGGACTCCTCGCCGATCGAGGACATCTGCAGAACCATCACCGGGAAGATCCCCGTCGTCTGCATCGAGGTCGTCAGCGACGCGCCGGTGGACACGTCACGCTGGATCTTCTCGGTCGCCTCGACGAACACCGCGTTGCCGGAGGCGCCGCCCACCGAGTCCAGCGCTTCCACCAGCGGCACGCCCGCGGCGAACATCGTCGCCAGCGTGCGCGTCCAACGCGCCACCGCCGACTTGTAGATGAGCTGGCCGAAGACGGGGATCTTCAGCAGCAGCCGGTCCATGAACTTCTGCATCTTCTCCGAGCGTTTCCAGCTCTGGAAGAAGAAGTAAAGGCCGCCGCCGATGACGCCGAAGATCAGCCACCAGTAGGCGACGAAGATCTCGGACATGGCCATCACGAACAGCGTCGGCGCGGGCAGGTCGGCGCCGAAGGACTTGAACACGTCCTTGAAGGCCGGGATCACGAAGATCATGATGACTGCCGTCACGACGAAGGCCACCACCAGCACCGCGATCGGATAGGTCAGCGCCGACTTGATCTTGCCCTTCAGCGCGACGGTCTTTTCCTGGTAGATGGCCAGGCGGTCCAGCAGCGCTTCGAGAATACCGCCCTGCTCGCCGGCCTCGACCAGGTTGCAGTACAGCGCGTCGAAGTAGAGCGGATGCTTGCGGAAGGCCGCCGACAGCGAGGTGCCGGTCTCGACGTCCTGGCGGATGTCGGTCAGCAGCTTGGTCAGGCGGGGGTTGGGACTGCCCCGGGCGACGATGTCGAAGGCCTGCAGCAGCGGCACGCCGGCGCGCATCATCGTCGCCAGCTGGCGCGTGAAGACGGCGATGTCCTTCTGCTTGATGGACTTGCCGCCCGAGCTGCGCCGCTTCTTGACCTTGGTGACCAGGATGCCCTGGCGCCGCAACGAGGCGCTGATGACGGCTTCGCCGCCAGCGCGCATCTCGCCGCGCACGATCTTGCCGTTGCGGTCCTTGCCTTCCCACTCGAAGACGAATTCCTTGATGTTCTTGCTGGTCGCGCTCTTGCCGCTTGCGGTGGTCGTCGCCATATCACCTCCTGCCGTCGCGCCAGGGGACTGGCGCTCCCAATCTTTGATTCGTTCGAACGGTCCCGGTGGCCGGACGCCAGACGCGCGAACGCGGCGTCCGAGGACGCCGCGTCAGGTCGCCGGTGTCATTCGTTGGTGGCCGCCAGCACCTCTTCCAGTGTCGTGACGCCCGCCCGGACCTTGACCAGCCCGGACTGCCGCAAGTCCCGCACGCCATCCGTGCGGGCCTGCTCGGCGATGTCCATGGCCGTTCCCTCGGACAGGATGATCCGCTGAATCGCCTCGCTGATGGGCATCACTTGGTAAAGACCGACACGGCCCCGATAACCATTGTTGCAATTCGAGCAGCCAACGGCGCGATAGGGCTTCCAGCTGCCGTCGAGTTCCTCCTCCGCGAACCCGGCACGGACCAGCGCCTCGCGCGGGTACTCGGCCGGCGCCTTGCAGTTTTCGCACAGCCGGCGGGCCAGGCGCTGGGCGGTGATCAGCAGGACGCTGGAGGCGATGTTGAACGGGGCCACGCCCATGTTCAGCAGACGCGTGAGGGTGGTGGGCGCGTCGTTCGTGTGCAGCGTCGACATCACCATGTGGCCGGTCTGCGCCGCCTTGATGGCGATGTCGGCCGTTTCCAGGTCGCGGATCTCACCGACCATGATGATGTCGGGATCCTGCCGCAGGAAGGCCTTGAGCGCCGCGGAGAAGGTCAGTCCCGCCTTGTCGTTGACGTTGACCTGGTTGATGCCGGGCAGGTTGATTTCCGCCGGGTCCTCGACGGTCGAGATGTTGGTGCCGGGCTGGTTCAGGATGTTCAGGCAGGTGTACAGCGACACCGTCTTGCCGGAGCCGGTCGGCCCGGTGACCAGGATCATCCCGTAGGGGCGGTGGATGCACTGCAGCAACCGCTCCTTCTCGATCTTCTCGTAGCCCAGGGCCTCGATGCCCAGCTTCGCCGACGACGGGTCCAGGATCCGGATCACGATCTTTTCACCGAACAGCGTCGGCAGCGTCGAGACCCGGAAGTCGATGGCCTTGGAGCCGAACTTCAGCTTCATCCGGCCGTCCTGCGGGACACGGCGTTCGGAGATGTCCAGCCGCGAGATGACCTTGATGCGCGAGGACAGCTTGTCCTTGATCGCGATCGGCGGCTGGGTGATCTCGCGCAGTTCGCCGTCGACGCGGAAGCGCACGCGGTAGTGGTATTCGAACGGTTCGAAGTGGAGGTCCGATGCCCGCATGTTGATGGCGTCGACCAGCATCTTCTGCAGGAAGCGCACGACCGGCGCGTCCTCCACGTCGGTGATGTCCTGCGACTCTTCCGGCGGCGGGGCGTCTTCCTCGGCGATGTCGAAGTCGAAGTCCTCGCCGGAGATCGCCTCCAGCGCCTCGGCCGTCGACGCGGCCGTGATGCCCAGCAGTTTCGCGAGCTTGTCGTGCTCGACGATGATCCATTCGGGGGTCAGCTGGGTCGCGAACTTGATGCGTTCGACCGCCTCCTGCTCCGTCGGATCGGCGCCGCCGATGAAGAGCCGGTTGCCCCGCCGTGCCAGCACGACGACCTGGTACTGGGTGGCCAGCTTGGCGTCGATGATGTTCTGCGGGAGCTTGTGCGCGTCGACCGCGTTCAGGTCCAGCAGCGGCAGCGCCAGCGCGTGCGAGAGCGTATGGGCCAGGTCCGAGGGCGACACGGTCCCCGATGCCATGACCGCGTTGACGAAGCTGGTCTTCTTCTCCCGCGCCAGCTTGACCAGGTCCTCGGCGGCCTGCGGCTTGAGCTTGCCGGCATGCACCAGCACGCGGGCAACGCCGGACAGGGCGGACTGAGGGGGTTCGGCCAATGTGGTGTCCACGGATATCGCCATCGGTTGGGTCTTGCCTGATGCCCGGCGCTGGCGCCGGAACGACCTCTCACTTTACCCCCTTGAACGAAGGGGTGACGCCGGGGATGCCCCGGGCATTCACTGAAGTCAGACGCTCCGTGCAATTTCGGCGTTGGGCACTGGAAATTGAGCGGGAAATGTGCGAAGGCGGGAAGGCTACCAGCGGAGTTTCAGCCCCACGCTGCCCTGCAGCGACGAGCTGAAACGCGACTCGCCGCCGATCGCCGCCACGTGGCCCATTTCGCCGTAGGCGCTGGCCGTCGGCGAAAGGGTCAGCGTGAAGCCGGCCGCGAGCTCTGCAGCGCTGGCGCTGGTGCCGGTGGCGAGGTCGGTCGTCCATGCCGGTCCGACGAACCGCGTGAGGTCGTGTCCGCCGCTCGTGCGGTACAGGTTGAGGCGCGCGTAGGGTTGCAGGCGGCCGGCGCCGGTGGCGACGTCGCCCTTGAGGCGCAGGCCCAGCCGGCCCGTCCATCGGCCCTGCGGTTGTTGCTGCACGGTGGCGCCGCTGATTTGTGCGTCGTCGAAGCGGCTCGCCTGATAGATCACCTGCGCTTGGGGCTCGAGGCTCCATCCGGCAGCGACGGGTTGCGACTTGCCGGCTTCGAGGGAGACCGTGACGCCACGGGCGCGGGCGGTCGAGTTGGTGTCGTCCTCCGGACGCATGCTGTAGCGATGGCGGCCGAACTGGAGCACGCCATCGGCATAGAAGCCATTCGGACCGCTCCAGGTCGCGTAGCCACCGAGATGGCGCGACTGCAGGCCGGTGCTGCCGGCCCGCTCCTGGCTGCCCCCGAGTTGGCCGTCCACGTCGGTCCGACCGTCCATCAGGCCGAGGAAGACGCCCGCGCGCCAGGCGCCGTTCACCAGCAGGTCAGTGCCGGCCTGCAGGCCGGAGACGTGTCCCTGACTCCGCGGGGCGATGTCGCCGGCCTGACGGATGTCGAGGTCGCTGTAGACGGCGCGAGCCCAGGCGCGACGACCGGCGTCGCCGGTGTCGTCGCCCATGCGCCGGTGCAGGTTGCCCAGCATGGCCAGGTCCGCCTGGCGCAGTTGCGCCGGCAATGCGGCAAAGAGCGCCGCATCGGTCCGGTAGGTCGAGCGCAGATACCAGTCTTCGCCGGCGCCAGTCGCATCGGCCGCCCGGAGCCTGTACCTGTACGCGCCGGCGTCCACATGACCGCCGTCCAGCGTGAAGGCGTCCTTGCTGGTCTGGGCCGTCGTCGTGGCCCCGTTGATCGCCTCGACGATCCGGATGCCGTCTCCGGTGGTCGGGGCGCCCAGGCCGCCGACGTTGGTGATCCGCAGCGTGGTGCTGCCGCTCACCGTGCCGCCATCGACCACGATGCGGTCGGTCTGCGAGTCAGAGCTGCCCAGCGCGGTGTGCAACTGCACCGTGCCGCCCTGGCCGGCCCAGTTGCCCGCGACGGTCAGGGTGCGGGGGGTGAAGACCTGCCCGGGGTCGGGGGTGGCGATGTGGCCGGCGAGATCGAGTCCGCTCAACGTGGAGTTGGCGGTCATCGTCCATTGGCTGGTGCCGTCGACGGTGAGATGGGCTCCCGCGATGCTGCCGACGAGGCGCGACGACTCGAGCAAGCGGGCGTTCAGGACGCTGGAGGCATCGGCGGCGAGGTTGCCGTTCAAGGTGCTGCGACTTGCCGTTGCGGTGAGCGTGCTGCCGTTGACGGCGCTGATCACGTTGCTTCCCGCGATGGCGGTGGCCGTGCTGTCGTTCAGGGTCAGCGCGCCGCCGGCGGCGCCCTCGGCGCGAACGAGGGCGCCCGACGCGTTGGTGATGACGAAGCGGTCGAAGCGGGCCTGCTGGGAAGCGCCCGGCGCGAAACCGATGGCGGTGCCCGCCGCGCTGATCGTGCCACCGCCGGTGGCTGCGATCGCGGCGTTGTCAGCGACGAGCAGCGCGCCGAAGCTGGTGGCGTCGTTCGTGGCGACATGCAGCGCTCCCGTCGCGTTGATGGCGCCGCCCAGGTCGGCCAGCAGGCCGGCCGCGTAGGACTCCGGGTTGCCGGCCGGGACATCCGCCCGCGTGGCGCCGGTGACATGGATCGTCACCGCGCCGGCCAGGTTCACCTGCGACCCGATGTCTCTTGCCGAGATGCCTTGCCCATTGACGCCGCTGACATCGATCTTGGTGGTCGAGGAAGCGCCGGCATTCACGATGCCCGCGGTCACCGTCCGGATGCCGGATCCATTGAGGCTGCTGACGGTGATCGTGGTCGGGCCGTTGTAGGTGATGGTTCCCGCCGTCTTCACTTTCAGGCCCGAGGCCTGGAGGCCGCTGGTGCTGAGGTTCGCTGCGCCGTTCAGCGTGACCGTTCCGCCGGTGTCGGCGACAACGGCGTCGGACCTCGAATCGCCCGCGGTGCTGACGGTCACATCGCCGTTGACGATCAATGTCCCGCCAATGGCGCGCAGGCCCGGCGAGTAGGCGCTGCCGCGGCCCATGGTGATCTGGGTCATGCCATTGAGCGCGATCGTGCTGCCGGCGTCCTGGACCAGGGCGCCGTGGTTGCCCGAACCGTTGGGCAGTGTGATCGTCAACGGTCCGTCGACCGTGATGGTCGCGCCGCCATCAGCGACGAGACCCTGATTGCCGCTGCCGGTGGGCGCGCGACTGATGGTGGCGCCTCCCCGCAAGTTGACCTGCGAGCCGGCGCCGGTCGCGTAGGCGCCGGAACGGCCGTTGCTCGACAGGGTCACGGTGGTGGCGGTCGCGGCATTGATCACGCCGCCGCCAACCGAGGACAGGGCGCCCATGCCGGAAGCGGCGCCGGCGCTCGAGTAGCTACCGCTGGCGGTGCAAGTCGCGCCGTCGCTCGCTTGCAGCCAGGCGCCGGCCGTGCCGGTGCATGCCGCGAAGGCCTCGTGGGGGGTGAATGCCGCAGCGATCAGCGCTGCGACAAGCATGCGGGAGGGGGCGCTGGCATCGGGGACGGGCAACGAGAAGGAAGGGCTAGAGCCTTGCATGATCAGATCCTTGGCAGTGCGGACGGCGCTGCCGGCTGACCCTGGATATGTGCCCGTCGCAGGCCGTTGCCGCAGGGCGAATGTAGGGAGCGGACGGGGGCGTGTCCTGTCCGATTCCCAACGGTGCGATGTTGGTGCTGTCTTCGGTAGCAGGGGCCTGGGATCTGCCGCGGAACCCGGTGCGAGGCGGCGCAAGGTGCTGAATGCGTCGACGCGGAGCGCCGAAAAGGAAAAAGCCCAAGTGGTCGATCCACTTGGGCTTTTTTGAATCCTGGTCGGGGTGAGAGGATTCGAACCTCCGGCCTCTACGTCCCGAACGTAGCGCTCTACCAGGCTAAGCTACACCCCGTTTTGGTCATTCGATCGAGAGTTTGTTCAAGAACTTCTCTCCACCGACTGAGCCGCAAATTCTAGCAGGCTTTCTTTCCACTTGGAAAGAGGGAGCGCCGACAAATGTTGTCGCGCCTGTGCGACTTCCGCGCGGGCGGCCTCGCGGGTCGCCTCCAGTGCGCCGGTGCGGCGCACGATCGCGACGATGTCCTGCAGCCGTTCCACCTCGCCATGCTCGATCGCGTGGCGGATCAGGGCGCGGTCGTCGTCGGTCCCGCGTTCCATGGCGATCAGCAGCGGCAGCGTGGGTTTGCCTTCACGCAGGTCGTCCCCGACGTTCTTGCCCAGCGAATCGCTGGTGCCCTCATAGTCCAGCGCGTCGTCGATCAGCTGGAAGGCGGTGCCCAGCGAGCGGCCGTATCCGGCGCAGGCGTCCTCCAGGGTGGGGGGCGCATCGGCGAGCACCGCGCCCAGGCGCGCGCTGGCCTCGAACAGCTTGGCCGTCTTGTAGCGGATGACGCGCAGATAGCTGTCGACCGCGACGTCCGGGTCATGCATGTTCATGAGCTGCAGGACTTCGCCTTCGGCGATGACGTTGGTCGCGTCGGCCAGCACCTCGAGCACGCGCATGCGATTCACCGACACCATCATCTGGAAGGCGCGCGAATACAGGAAGTCGCCCACCAGCACGCTGGCCGCGTTGCCGAACAGGGCGTTGGCCGTCTGCTTGCCGCGGCGCAGCGCGGACTCGTCGACGACATCGTCGTGAAGCAGGGTCGCGGTGTGGATGAATTCGACGACCGCCGCGAGCTCGCGGCTGGCGGGGGAGTCGGCGCCCAGCGCGTTGGCGAACATCAGCACCAGCTTGGGCCGCATCCGCTTGCCGCCAGCGTGAATGATGTACGCGGAAATCTGGTTGATCAGCGCGACGTCCGATCGAAGCCGCTGCGCGATCACGGCATCGACTTCGTTCATCTGCGCATTCAGCGCCTCGAGGACCTCGGCAACAGGGGTAGAGGCAATGGGTTGCACTCTGGACTCACGGTGAGGGGAAGCGCGGATTATAGGAAGGCCCGCGCGAGGCGCCGGCTGAGCCACGCGCTCTTGCGCACCCGCGCGGCTGGGCAGCGCCGTGACGACCCGTGGCGGAGTGCGCATCCGGATGCTCCGCCGGTCGCGAAGGCCGATGGCTGCGGGCCTGGGCGCGTCTCAGGGTTTGCATCAGCAGGGGTGCCTGTGCTACATTCTCGGGCTCCGCATCTCCATGCGGTGTTTTTTCTTGGGCGGTCGGCAGGGTGCCTCATGGCGCTTCGTGGATCGCTCGCATGTGAAAGGGCTGATATGTACGCGGTCATAAAAACCGGTGGCAAGCAATACAAGGTTGCTGCTGGCGAAAAGATCAAGGTAGAACAGATTGCTGCGGAAGTTGGCCAAGAGATCGTGAT
>Ga0102591_1000396_pt1 | contig 88182 bp, 79 predicted proteins | sample AraplaCol_mCL_r2_2_FD_76860 | JGI IMG/M metagenome (GOLD analysis project Ga0102591, IMG submission 76860) | Arabidopsis root microbial communities from North Carolina, USA - plate scrape MF_Col_mCL_r2 (SPADES assembly) (version 2) | ecosystem: Host-associated > Plants > Roots > Endosphere... | reverse complement strand
TAGGGGAACTCGACCTGCGCGTACTGTGATACGCGCAGATCACGTGTTACCCATGTCTCCGAACACCTGTTACCCATGTCTCCGGTCTGTACAAGCGGGAGAGGGGTGGGGGAGAGGGCAGGCGGTCGCTATGTCGAAGCGTTGCTAGGAGCTTGAAACGCGGGCCCTCTCCCCTAGCCCCTCTCCCGCGCGCGGGAGAGGGGAACCCGACAGCGGTAGTCCAGTGCGTGTCCCCGCCGAAATCTCCCACCACCCCGGCAGCAAATCCTTCACCTCCGCCCGACCATACCGATCGTCGATCAGCCACACCACCCCGCGATCCTCCTGCGTGCGAATCACCCGCCCCGCGGCCTGCACCACCTTGCGCAGCCCCGGATACAGATACGCGTAGTCATACCCCTGCCCAAACGTCTTCTCCATCCGATCACGCAATTGCTCGTTAATCGGGTTCACCTGCGGCAAGCCCAGCGTCGCCACGAAAGCGCCGATCAGGCGGTCGCCGGGCAAGTCCACGCCTTCGGAAAACACCCCGCCCAACACCGCAAAGCCGATGCCCCGGCCACCGGCCACAAACGCATCGAGAAAAGCCGACTGACCGGCTTCATTCATGCCGCGTGCCTGCACCCAGATCGGAATATCGGGATGGCTTTCCGCCAGCAGCGCCGCCGCCTGCTGCAGATAGTCGTGGCTGCTGAAAAACGCCAGATAGTTGCCGGGCCGCTGCGCAAACTGCGCGGCCATCAGTGCGACGATGGCAGGCAATGATCGTTGACGCTGCGCATAGCGCGTAGAGATATGCCGCGCCACATGCACGTCGAGTTGCTCGGCGCGGAATGGCGATGGCACTTCGACCCACACCGCGCTATCCGGCAGGCCCAGCAGATTCCCGTAGTAATCGGCGGGCTGCAGCGTGGCGGAGAACAACGTGGTGGAGTGCGCCGCGCCAAAACGCGTGGCGAGGTACGGGGCGGGCAGCAGGTTGCGCACGCAAAGCGATGCATCCACGCCCGCACGCAGGCGCGGCGTGCGCGTGATATCGAACAGCGAATGCTTGCCGCCGTACTCGGTCAGTTGCTCGGCCAGCCGCAGGAAGTGCATCGCATCGAAATAGAAACGTTCGAGCTGCGCATCGTGCCGCTGCGGATGCTCGCTCATATCGTCGATGATCGCGGTGCAAAGCTGCACCAGTGCCTCGATGAATGCCGCAGGTTCCTCGTCGCGCGTCTCGTACTCGGCCTCGCTGGATTTTGCCAATGCATTCCATTGCCGATACACGCGATCCATCGGCTTCTTCAGCACAGCCGGTGCCGCCAGCCGCACGCCACGAAACGCTGCGTGATCGAGTGTGGACGTGTACATCGCGCGCCCACGATCCACGAGGTTGTGCGCTTCATCCACCAGCACACTGACGCGCCATTCGTTCATCACGGTCAGCGCGAACAGCAACGCGCTGCGATCGAAATAGTAGTTGTAGTCCGCCACCACCAGATCGCTCCAGCGGATCATTTCCTGCGCGAGATAGTACGGACACACCTGATGCGCGCGCGCAATCTCGCGCGTGGTCTGGCGATCGAGCAGGGGTGCGTGGCTGGCGGCCTCGCGCGCGGCGGGCAGGCGATCGTAGAACCCCTGCGCCAGCGGGCACGATTCGCCATGGCAGGCGAGATCGGGATGCTCGCAAGTCTTGTCGCGCGCCGTCAGTTCCAGCACACGCAGCGGAGTATCGGTAGCGTTGCGGCGCAATTGCGCCGTAGCGTGCAAAGCCACCGCGCGACCGGTAGAACGTGCCGAAAGAAAGAATAGCTTGTCGATGCGCTGCGTCGGCATGGCCTTGAGCGCCGGGAACACGGTGCCGATGGACTTGCCGATGCCAGTGGGCGCCTGTGCCAGCAGCGTGCGCGCGGAGACGTTGGCCTTGTAGACCGATTCGGCCAGCAGCCGCTGCCCTTCGCGAAACGTGCCATGCGGAAACGCCAGCGCCTGCAATCCCGCATCGCGCGCACTGCGATGCGCGAGTTCGCGTTCGGCCCAGACCTTGAAGCGCCGGCAACTATCCTCGAAAAATTCGCGCAACGTGGCCGCATCGAATCGCGCCTTCAGCATGCGCTCGCGCTGGCTCACGATGTCGAAATAGACCAGCGCCACTTCGATCTTTTCGAGATTGCGCGATTCACACAGCAGCCAGCCGTAGATCTTGGCCTGCGCCCAGTGCAGCGCCTGATGATTCTCCGGGATCTCGATCTTCTCGCCGCGCACCGTCTTGATTTCCTCCACGCGATTGGCCACCGGATCGTAGCCATCGGCGCGGCCCCGCACGCGCAAGCCTTCGAACTCGCCCGACAGCGATACTTCGGATTCATAACCCGAGCCGCGCCGGCTCGTGACCACGCCATGTCCGGCCACGCCTTCCTGTGAGGTGGGCGAGGGTGTGAAACGCAAGTCGAGATCGCCCGCCTTGGCCGTGAATTCGCATAACGTGCGCACGGCTACCGTATACCGGGGCGTTTCGATGACAGGAGTGGGGGAGGTGTCGGACAAGGCGCAAATCGCCGAAGGATCGAAGGACTGTATGAATATACAGTGATCGGACACCGACAGGAAATCTTCACGCGGGAATTTATGATGAACACCACGTTCGACTGGAGCCCCGCCGATGACTTCGATGAAGATCGCCACGTTCAACATCAACGGTGTGCGCACGCGCCTGGCCGCGTTGCTCAAATGGCTGGAGCGCGAGAAGCCCGACGTGGCCTGCCTGCAGGAACTCAAGACCGTGGACGAAGGCTTCCCCATCGACGAGATCCGCGCGGCCGGTTATGGCGCGATCTGGCATGGGCAGAAATCGTGGAATGGCGTGGCGATCCTGGCGCGTGGCGTTGATCCTGTGGAGGTACGGCGGGGTTTGCCGGGTGGCGAGGGTGGCGAGGGTGGCGCTGATCCCGATACCCAGAGCCGCTATCTCGAAGCCGCCATCGAAGGCGTGCTGGTGGCCTGCCTCTACTTGCCCAACGGCAACCCGCAGCCGGGTCCCAAGTTCGACTACAAGCTGGCGTGGTTCGAGCGATTGATCGCCCATGCGCAGACGCTGTACGACAGCGGCCATCCAGTAGTGATCGCCGGGGATTTCAACGTCGTGCCGACCGATGACGATATCTACAACACGCGCTCGTGGCTCAAGGACGCGCTGCTGCAACCCGAGAGCCGAGAGTGCTATCGGCGTCTGCTGGCACAAGGATGGGTCGATGCGCTGCGCACGCAGCATCCGGACGAGCGCATCTACACCTTCTGGGACTACTTCCGCCAGCACTGGCAAACCAACTCAGGGCTGCGTATCGACCATCTGCTGCTGGGGCCGGGTGTGCAACTGCACGATGCAGGCGTGGACCGATGGGTGCGCGGCGAAGAAAAGGCGAGCGATCATGCACCGACGTGGGTGGTGATCGATACCGGCAGGGGCGTGGCAAAGAAGGTCGCAGCAAAGAAGGTTGCCGCAAAGAAGGTCGCTACCAAACAGGCCGCACCAAAAAAAAGCCGCCGGGAAAATCCCGGCGTCGGAGAAAACAGGGACGTCCACCGCGAGAGCGGGACGGCGGACGTCGGGCACCTGAACCTGACTACGGGTCAGGGGCCACAGAAATTGTTCAATCGGCCACTAATCGACCTTTCAGGCCGGCACAGCCTCGAATGCCTCGCGTGCCTCATGTGCGCGCACTTCATGCATCGAGCCACCCACGGCGCCCATCAACATGTCTGCCGCGGCATCCAGCCGATCGGTCGAACCCGACATCCGCGCCGTGATGATCCCGTTCTGGATCGCGCCATACAGCACACTGGCCAATGCCATCGGCGGCACCGGATACGGCTCGCCACGTTCGATCTCGGCGCGGCGCAGCAGGCGGGCAATCCATTCCTCGTGCATGCGGTAGTGCGCCTGCAGCGGGATGCGGATGGCATCGGGCAACGCCAGCACTTCGGCGGACAGCATGCCAGCCAGGCAGATCTGGTTCAGCTCGATGTCGTTGCGCAGCGGGCGGATGTACTGCCATGCCTGCTCACAGAGCGACAGTGCCGGGTCGATGGCGGCCAGCCGGGCCTGCGAACGTTCGCGGTACAGCTTCACCACTTCCTGCACCAGATCGTCCTTGGCGGGAAAGTGGTAATGAATACTCGACGTCTTCACACCCACCAGTTCCGCCAGGTCGCGATAGCTGAATCCGTTGTAACCGCGTTGCCGGATCAGCACGGAGGCATGCTCGAGCAACTGGTCGCGCACGGACTGCGCGGCTTGCGTGGATTGCGTTTTCATGACATCTGTCCTTGGCCTCGTGAGCCGCGGACCCTCCAGTTTCGCCGCTGTCCTCGTGGCTAAATGGACAACGACTGCGCGACGAGTGAATACAGCGCTCCGGTCCCGAAGCAAAGCAACACCCATCCGCCCACGATCAGGGCGCCGTCACGCAAGTTCATGATGGAAACTCCGTATGTCTGGCCCGGTGGCCGCCCTGGTTACTGCGCAGGAGGGCGGCCGCCGGTGCGGGGTCAGGCCAGCGCGCCGTCGGTGTAGACGTCAACGCTGCGTTGCGGTTCGGAAGAGACGCCAGTGCGATCCAGGCCGGCGACGGTGCGGGCACCACCGCTGTACGGGTCGAACGGAGCAGCCTTGGCACCGTCGGTGTACGGGTCGAAGGTGCGCGACGGTTCAGCCGAGACACCGGTCCGGTCCAGGCCGGCCACGGTGCGGGCACCATCGGTGTACGGGTCGAACTTGCCGATCTTTGCGCCATCGGTGTACGGGTCAGCCTTGCCAACGCGTGCGCCTTCGGTGAACGAATCGAACTTGCCGGTGCGTGCGCCATCGGTGAACGCGCTGCGGCTGTCCTGTACGCGATAGGTGTAGCCGTAGACTTCGCCAGCCTTCTGGGCGGCGGGGGCGGCTTGCGCAGCGCCTGCAACGAAAGCGGCGGCGAGGGCGGCGGCGGTGATCAGGGTCTTGGTGGCGGTCATGATGCTCTCCTGGCTTTGGCCCGACGCTCCGGTTTGTGTGGAGGCTCGTCGCGGCCGATTTCTGTGTGGCAATCCGTCGGTCCCTGCTAACTGCTATCTACTGCTAGATAGAGAAGCGTTCCTAAAAAAAGACCGGCTCCCGGTACTGACAACAAACAACCTGTATTGCGTGGCGCGTCGCGCTTTTGGCTTTTTTGCTACCGCAGTGCGTCGTCCATGGCTCGAATATTATCTACTACTAGATAGATACGCAAGGAGAATTTGGAGAAATTCCGATGTACAAGGTGGAGGAAGCGCTCTAGATCGGCCGGATATTGGCTCGATCAGAGCGCTAACTTGCTGAAACTAAAGAAAAAACGATGGAGCAGGGTTGCGGGGCTTTACTTCGCAAACACCTGGCTCAGGTCGCCGAACGCCTTGAATTCCAGTGCATTGCCCGACGGATCGAGGAAGAACATCGTTGCCTGCTCGCCCACTTGTCCCTTGAAGCGCACATGCGGTTCGATCACGAACTTCGTGCCGGCAGCGCGCAGCTTTTCGGCTAGTTGCTCCCACTGCGTCATCGACAGGATCGCGCCGAAATGCCGCACCGGAACGTTGTCGCCATCCACGGCGCTGGTGGCGCGATGGCCGCACTCGTCGGGCGAGAGATGCGCCACGACCTGATGACCGTAGAAATCGAAATCGACCCAGGCATCGGAACTACGGCCTTCCGGACAGCCAAGCAGATCGCCGTAGAACTGGCGCGCGGCCGCAAGGTCGTGAACGGGAAAGGCAAGGTGGAACAGGGGCATGGCGCTCATGGCATGGTCTCTTGTATGGGGTACGGGTTGGGTGTCGTTGATTGTAATCAGCAAGACTCGTAATATGAAACGAATCATTTCTTGGCTGAGTATCGAAAATCTCGATGCTTGGTTTCGACCGTGTTCCGCAGTTCTTTCATCCCTTCCTCCCCGTGATCCGCTATTTCAAGACCTTTCTCACTGCCGCCGAGACCAGTTCGTTTTCCGCAGCGGGTGCGCGTCTGGGCCTGACCCAATCGGCGGTAAGCACGCAGATCCGCCGGTTGGAGGAGGATCTCGGCTGCACGTTGTTCGACCGGTCGGGTAAATCGGTGACGCTGAGCGAGGAGGGGCGGCAGAGGCTGCCGGAGGTGGCCCGTCTGGTATCGATCTACGAATCGATGAAGGGCGCGCGCTCGCAACAGGACCTGGCGCCGCTGGATCTGGGCGCGGTATCCACGGTGCAGTCCACGTTGTTGCCGCGTGCGATGCAGCGCTTCCGCATGGCGCATCCCGATACGCACGTGAACATCGTGCCGGGCATGTCCACGCAACTGCTCACGCAGGTGGATGCGCGCGAACTCGACATCGCGGTGCTGGTCAAGCCACGCCTGGGCATTCCGCAGGAATTGAAGTGGGTGACGCTGATTCAGGAACCGTTCGTCGCCGTGGCGCCAATGGGAACAACCGGCGATTTGAAGACGGTGCTGGAGACCGTGCCGTTCATCCGCTACAACCGTCACTCCACGGGTGGCCAACTGGTGGACCGCTATCTGAAGCGCCACCGCTACTGGGTGCGCGAGGGCATGGAACTGGACGAACCCGCCGTGATCCTGCAGATGGTGGCCGAGGGGTTGGGCTGCGCAATCATTCCTTCGGCGCTGGTGCCGTTGCGGCAGACGCCTGGCATCGTCGAGATCGCGATGCCGGGCGCGCCGCTGGTGCGGGAGATCGGGGTGCTGGTGCGGCAGTCGGCGCTTAAACGCGCACCTGCTGCCGCACTGATCGACGCGTTCGTGGCGGTGAGCGCCGAACGCTAGCGATGGATCACGCCTGGGCCGGTTGCGGCGCAGGCTGCTGCGCGGGCCGGCGCACCATCAGCGCCAGCAGTGCGGCCAGCAGACAAGCCGTGCCAGCAATGTAGAGCGCCGGGGAATAGGTGAGCCAGAACGTGCGCGACATCCCTGCACCAAAGGCCGCTGTTGCCGCGCCGATCTGGTGGGCGGCGAAGATCCAGCCAAAGACCATCGGCGCGCGCTCGCGGCCAAACGTGGTGGCCGCCAGCTTGATCGTTGGCGGCACCGTCGCGATCCAGTCGAGACCGTAGAACATCGCGAAGATCGACAGGCCGTAGAGCGTGAATTCCGAATGCGGCAGCCAGAACAGCGACAAGCCGCGCAGCCCGTAGTACCAGAACAGCAGCTTGCGGCTGTCGTAGCGATCCGAAAGCCAGCCGGAGAGGATGGTGCCGACGAAGTCGAACGCGCCCATCATGGCCAGTGCCGAGGCGGCGGGCACTGCGGACATGCCGTAGTCAGCGCACAGCGAGATGAAGTGCGTCTGGATCAGGCCGTTGGTCGAGAGGCCGCAGATGAAGAACGTACCGGCGAGAATCCAGAACGTCTGCGTGCGCGCAGCGTCGCGCAGCACCGTGAACGGTCCGCGCCACGAGAGCGGAGCAGCAGGGGCCGGCGCAGCGGGCACTGTGCCCGGCAGGTCGCCAAACGCCACCAGACCTACATCGGACGGACGGCTGCGCATGAAGCCGAACACGACGAAGGCCAGCGCAGCGCAGGCTACCAGCACCGGCAGCACGGCCACGCGCCATCCCATATGTTCGATGAGCCAGGCGGCCACGGGCAGGAAGGCCAGTTGTCCTGTTGCGGAGCTGGCTGTCAGCACGCCGATCACCAGCCCGCGCCGCGCGGTGAACCAGCGATTGGCCACTACGGCGGCCAGCACCAGTGCGGTGAGTCCCGAACCTACGCCGAGCATCAGGCCCCACGCCACAAACAGTTGCCAGAGTTCCGTGGAGACTGTTGCCAGCGCCATGCCGCCCGCGATCAGTGCGAGCGCGGCACACACCACGTTGCGCACGCCGAAGCGCTCCATCAGGATGGCCGAGAACGGTGCCATGATGCCGAACAACGCAAAGCGGAACGCCAGGATCGAGGAGACCTTGTCCGTGCTCCACCCCATCTCGGTACTCATGGGTTTCAGGAAGGCGCCGGGCAGACCGAGCGCGGCGGAGGTAGTGAGCATCACGCAGAACGTGATGGCGGCGACGATCCACGCGTAGTGGATACCGCGCCGGTCCAGCTGGCGGGAGAAGGCTTGCGCGAACATGGGGCGTTATCTGAGAAGTGGGAGGTGAAAAATCAGGCGACGGTGTTGTGGGAAGGGACATCGGTCAGCCAACGGCGTGCGGCATCGAGGATGTCGTCGGAAATCGCATGGCCAGCCGTGGCACGCGCCAGCGTGATCGCACCCACCAGCGTCGCCATCTGTACGAGCGCCATGCGATCGGCTTCGGGGCCGGGGTGTTCTGCCGTCGTCTTCCACGTATCGAGCAATTGGCCGATGCCATCGACATAGGCCTCGTGCACGGGCTTGCCCGCCGGTTCGCGCGCGACATCGATGGCGAGTGCGGAGGCGGGACAGCCGTGTCCAGCCGCATCGCGATGCGCTTCGCTGAGGTAGCGGCTCACCAGTTCATGCCGTGCGGTGGCCGAATCGCTCGCCTGCGCCACGGTTTCCTGCCAGCGCGCATTCGCATCTGTGAACGCGCGCGCACATCCTACGGCTGCGAGTTCATCCTTCGACGCAAAGTGTCCATAGAAGCCGCCATGCGTGAGTCCGGCTTCGGCCATGACCTGCGCCACCGATACGCCATGCAGGCCGTGCTGCCTGAATAATCGGGCCGATGCCTTCTCGATGGCTGTCCTATGCTGTTCTGCGACGACTCGTGATGCGCGCGCCATGTTGACTCCCTGCTCCGTGCGATCCGCAAAATTGACCTTGACCGCAGTTTAGATGACAACCATAATTTAAGCAATAAATGACGGTCATCATGTATAAGGCGATCGGCATTCATGTTGTGGCTGTACGACTTCCATCACTCTCGAGGAAAACCTGTCATGTTCAAACTGTTCGATATGTCCGGCCGCGTGGCCGTTGTCACTGGCTCAACCAAAGGCATGGGCCTCGAAATGGCGCGCGCACTGGGGCAAGCCGGCGCTCGCGTGGTGGTGTCGGGGCGCGATGCCGCGGTCTCTGCGCAGGTGGCGGCGCGGCTGGGCGAGGAAGGTATCGACGCCACAGGCATTGCGTGCGATATCGTCGACACCGACAGCGTGCGCGCCTTTGCGAAAGACGTGCTCGCGAAGTTCGGCCGGGTGGATGCGCTGGTGCTCAACGCTGCCGGCTCCACGGCTGTCGGCTCGATGCTCGATCAGGGGCCGGAAGCCTTCGATGAAGTGATGGCCGGTAACGTGCGCGGCAATCTCGTGCTCGTGAACGCGCTGGCGCCACAGATGATCGAGCGGCGCGATGGCTCGATCCTGTTCATGTCGAGCATTGCCGCCCGACGTGGCTCGGCCATGCTGGCGCTGTACAGCATCTCGAAGGGTGCGACGGATCTGGCCATGCGCAATCTCGCGCAGACGCTCGGGCCGTACAACATCAACGTGAACAGCATCAACCCGGGGCCGGTTCGCACGGACTTTTCGCGCGACGCGCTGTGGGGCGACCCCGAGCGCGAAAAGATGCTGTCCGCAGGGATTCCGTTGCGACGCATTGCCGAAGCCAGCGATGTAGCGGGCCTTGCAGTACTGCTGGCCTCGCCGGCAGGACGCTATATCTCCGGGCAGACGATTGGCGTGGATGGTGGCGCCACGGCCTGAGGCCCGGGTGGAAACTCGCGTGAAAGCTCGCGCGAAAAACGTGCGCAGCGCACCGTCATCGTGCGCCGTTCGCACTGCCTTTGTGCGGCATGAAAAATAACGGGAAATAGCCAGGAAAACCGCTTTATTTCTGCGGATTGGCGTCGATACAGCGAGCATTGGGACCTATCACCAGACTCGCAAAAAAAGACACCTCTCCAAAGGACCATCGTGGCCGCTTTCCTGACTCCTGCCGTACGGTTGATGGCACGCCTGACCATCACGCGCAAGCTGGTGCTGTTGTCCGTGCTGTTCCTGATTCCACTGTGCGGCGCACTGTTCGCCGTGATGCAGCAGTCCGTGCAGTCGATGCGCGACACGCGCAACGAAGTGCTCGGATTGAAGCTCGTCTCGCAGGCACTCGATTTCATGCGCGAGACGCAGGTGCGTCGTGGCGCGGCCAATGGCGTGCTGCTCGGCAACACCAGCTTCAAGGCTACGTTCGATGCTGCCGATGGCAAGGCCGCGCAGCATCTTTCCGCGCTGCTCGCCGACGCATCAACAGTGACCGCGTTCGACGTGGTGCCCGATGCGAAGAAGCTCGACGAGGCATGGCAGCAGATCCGCAAGCTCGGACTCGATACGCCTGCCGGTCCGCTGTTCGAGCGCCATACCACGCTGGTCAAGCACACGCGGCTGTTTATCGGTGATGTGGCCGACCACTCGACACTCGCGCTCGATCCGGAGGCAGGCTCCTATTACCTGATTAACCTCATGGTGGGCCCGATGCCCAAGCTGGCGGAGTTGGGTGCGCTGGCGCGCGGGCGTGGCGCGGGCATCATCGCGCAAGGTGGCTACTCCGATGCCGCGCAGCAGGCCGAATTGGCTGCGCTGGCCGAACAGATCCAGGATGGACTGGAGACCGTGCGCCGCGACATCGCGCGCGTGCTGGTCGACACGCCCGCCTATCGTGGCCGCGTGGAGGCTGCGGGCAAGCAACTGGCGGCGATGGACAACTTCTATCGCACGCTCAAAGTGAACATGCTGGGGTCGAGCGGAATCAACATCGATGCCAAGACGTATTTCGCAGAAGGTACGGCCGCCATCGATGCCGTCTCGGCGGTCAATCGGGAATTCACGTCACTGGCCGGCGAGATGCTCGAAGAACGGATCGCCGCGCACAAGCGAAAGTTGGCGGCATTGATCGTGGTGGCGGCGATGACCGTGGGCGGCGCGCTGTACCTGTTCGCCGGTTTCAGCCGAGGTATGCGCGACGACGTGCATGACGTGGCGCATCTGGTGGCCCGTATTCACGATGGCGACCTGAGCGTGCATATCGATGCGCACGGGCGCGATGAATTCAGCGATGTGAAGCGGCACCTGATGGCACTGGTGGCGTCGTGGCGCGGCCTCATCGGTGAGACGAAAGAAGGCGCCGAGAACGTGCTGGTGGCAGCCGAACAGATTGCACAAGGCAATACGGACTTGTCGCAGCGCACCGAGGAACAGGCATCGTCGCTGGAGCAGACGGCGGCGAGCATGGAGGAGCTGACCTCGATCGTGCAGCAGAACGCGGGCAATGCTATGGAAGCCATGGCACTGGCGGGCGATGCCGTGCGCATTGCCACAGAAGGCGGGCACGCCGTGTCCCGCATGCAGGAGACCATGACGGACATCGAGGCCGATTCGCGCCGCATCGTCGACATCATCGCGGTCATCGACAGCATTGCTTTCCAGACCAATATCCTGGCGTTGAATGCTGCTGTGGAAGCCGCGCGCGCAGGGGAAGCGGGGCGGGGCTTTGCCGTGGTGGCGGGGGAAGTGCGCACGCTGGCGCAACGCGCGGCGAACTCGGCGAAAGAGATTCGGCTGTTGATCTCGCAGTCAGCGGATCGCATAGCAAGTGGCACGGCACTGGCCATCGATGCGGCTTCCACCATCGGCAACGTGGTAACGGCGGTGCAGCGCGTGACATCGGTGATGGACGACATCAGCCGCGCCTCGCACGAGCAAAGCAGCGGCATCGCACAGGTCAATCAGGCGGTGACACAGATGGATCAGGTGACGCAGCAGAACGCCGCACTGGTGGAAGAAGCCGCGGCAGCCGCGCATGCGCTGCGAGAGCAGGCGGAAAGGATGGAAAGGTCGGTGAGTGTTTTCAGGTTGGGGGTGTAGCCGACAGCAAAGCGTTTCTTGTCACGCTTGTTTTGCTCCCCTCTCCCGCTAACACGGGAGAGGGGAGCGCATAGCGACGGTCGTCGCCTAGTGCGCAACACGAATGTTGTTCTCAACCTCCGTCACGCCGAACGTATTATCAGCAAGATCCTCGATGTCGAACTTCTGGCTGCGGCGATGCACCGTGCCGCCCAGCGTCACCTTGCCGTTTGCCACATCCACCGTCACCTCGCTCACATCCACGCCGCTGGCGAACGTCAGCCGCTCGCAGATCTCGTCGCGGATGCGGTCGTCGGTGCGGGTGTAGCCGCGCGGGCCCGTGCGCTTTTCTCCGTCATCGGTGCCGAACCAGTCGTTGAAGACTTCTCCGATGCGGTGGCCGAGGTTGTAGAGCACACCGTGGTCGTCATCGTCGTCGCGGTCATAGCGTTCATCCCGGCCGTAACGTTGATCGTCTCCCGCCTCGCGCCAGGTGCCGCCACGCGTGGCATATCCGCGATGATCGTCACCGTTGTCGCGCCCGCCGAGATAGTCGCGGCCATACGATTGGGCGCGTGAGGGGCGGCCCTCTCCCCACTCGTCGACAGGTTCGGTCCAGTAGCGGGTATCGCTGCGCAAATCGTTGAAATAGGTGCCCCGTCGCTGGCCTGACGCGTAGCCATGTTGCGGCCCGCGTTGCTCGGCGCGGCGGAGCCATTCCTGGTCGGCGTTGCCGAAGCCGCTATCGCGTCGTCCTTGATGCCCGCCGTATGACTGCTGCCGGTCATCGCCAACATCGCCGTAGTCGCCGTACTCGCTTGCATAGCGGCGGCTCTCGTACTGTTGGCGCGTGCGCCACGACTGGTCATCTTCCGGAAGCCTGCCATAGCCGCCGTTCAGACCATATCGCAGGTCGCTGCCCTGATATCGCAGATCCCCGTCATCGCTGCCACGGTAGCCGCTCGGTGCAGGCCCACCGTCGCTGAGTTGACCCGGCGCCAGCCGCTGTCGCTGGCGGGCATTCTCCCAGCGGTTGTCGGAGGATTCGGGCAGCCAGTCGTCCTGACCCATCCAGCGTGTGCCGGCATTGTCATCCCAGGGGTCACCCAGATCATCGTCACGAAGGTTTTCGGTTGCGCGCCAGGTGTTGCCCCGGCGATAACGCTCGGAATGGTAATCGGCCATGTTGCGCTCCTGTTCCAGAAGGTTGCGGGTTTGCCACGCGTCACTTGGCAGCAACGCCTTGCACGTCTGGCAATTCCGGAAACAGCGCAAATTCCGTACCGCGCCTCCCAGCCCTTGTCGCACCGTGGGTTGGCGGCAATGGGTGGACAAGACGCCATGCAACCATTGCGCGGTTGCGTGTAAAGACTTCCTGTCGAAGGAACGGGAACGTCCGGCTACGTACGGGTTACGGCGCCTTCACCCGGCGCACGTTCGCCGGTGCCGGGGCAAGCGTGGTGGCGGTGGGAGGCGTGGGGGACGCTGGACGAACCGGCTGAGCGGCAGAAGGCTCGCTGCGTTCCATCCGCCCCGGCCGCACAGGCGCGATGCCCTCCACGGCGTTGAAGATATCGCTGTGAGCGTAATGGGCAGCCGTGTCTTCCAGGATTCCGGGACGCTGCACCGAGGGAGGTGGCAAGACGCTGTCGGCCAGCGCGGCCGTATGCAGGCAGAGCATCAGCAAGCGCAGCAGCAACACGATGCCGCGAATGCGATAGCGAATGACCGGGGGATGATGCGGACGTGGCGGCGCGACGACGCCCGGCCGCAGTTGTGGCGGGATCAACATGGCAGTTCTCCGAGGGAGCCCGAGGCTCCGGTTAGGGTCGAGCGTGGCGCCGCGCTCGATGCGTCTATTCGCAGAGAACATGCCACCCGTCAGAAGGCGACGGGCGAGGGGGATGCAGCACTTCAGGTGGTGAAACTGGCGGAAAAACGAGGTGGGTTACCAACATGCGCGCAAACATCGTTGGGTCGGTGCCAACACCCCGGACACTGCGCGACCTCAGATCCAGAGATCGTTGGTAGCGGTGCGCTCGCCGCCTTCGTCGCCGGTGTTGACCACGCCACGCGGTTCGATCAGCAGCATACGGACTTCCTCGTGCGCATACGGCTTGTGCTCGATACCCTTCGGCACGACGTACATCTCTCCCGCATTCACGCAAACGTGACCGTCGCGAAAATCGATGCGGAGTTCGCCTTCCAGCACGATGAACGACTCGTCGGTGTCGGCATGGCTGTGCCAGATGAAATCGCCCTCGATGCGGACGATCTTGAACTGGTAGTCGTTCATCTCGGCAATGACACGCGGTTGCCACTGGTCAGAGAACAGCGAGAGCTTGCTGGCGAAGTTGATGGGCTGGTAAGTCTGGAAGGCGAGAGGGGACGGGGGCATCGATGGCTCCTGGGGATCGTCATGGATCGAGCGCCCAGTGTGCAGGTCTGGCAGACCCCCGTCTTGTACGTTCGTGCAGCGCGGCTAACAAGCTTCAGGTCGCACCGCGCAGCGTGCGCAGCCAGCGGCCCGGCGCATGACCGAATGCGCGCGTGAAATGCCGGGTCATGTGGCTTTGATCGGTAAAGCCGGCCCACGCGGCGGCATCCGCCAGCGACTGACCTGCTGCGGCCAGCCGGCGCACCATGTCGAGCCGCCGCATCACGAGGTAGCGATGGGGGCTCGTCCCATAGAGTGCCCGAAAATCGCGCGAGAGCGCCCAGCGGTCGCGGCCGCTCGCGCGTTCGAGTTCGTCGAGGGTAACCGGTTGCGCAATGTTGTCGAGCAGCAGCGTCCGGGCGACTTCCGCCGCACGGTAGTCCACGGCTTGCCGGCCGCGCGGCGCACCGGCGGTGGCAGCCAGTGCATGGGCCAGATCGAAGATTGCATCCTCTTCTTCGAGCGGATCGAGCGTGCGGTCCATCGCGCGCAGCAGTGTCTCGGATGCGGCGAACAGCCGACGGTCATCGGATCGCCCACCGGCGATGAACGGCAACGGCCGGCCGCCGAGCACGCGCTGGATCAGTGACGGCTCGATGTAGATCATCCGGTAGTGGAAGCCGGCATCGGTGCCCGCATGACCGTCATGCGGCTCGTCGGGATGCAGCACGATGGTGCTGCCGGGCGTGCTGTGCGTGGTACTCCGGCGATACGAAAAGCTCTGCACGCCGGAGAGTGTGCGGCCAATCGCATAGGTATCGTGGCGGTGCATGTCGTAGCCATGTCCGCCGAAATACGCTTCAATGCGCTCCATACGTTGCGCGCCAGCGTCACGGCGTACCCAGTCGCGCCTCCCCGGCAATTCCGCCTCAGTGCTGTCCATGGCTATGCGGATGCTGATGGCCCGGATGGTCCACATGCACTTGGCCGGGCGGTGGCATCTGGATATCCGCGCTGCACGTCGGGTGTTCCTCGTCGTGTTCATGTGGTTCCAATGCACCGGGTACGCGTCGGCTCTCCAGACCACCCGAACGCAGCCACGCCAGCGTAGCCGCCGCAGCGCGATCGATCAGTTCGCCGCAGCGCGTGTAGTCGTACGGCGAGACATCGAGTGGGCAAAGCGGCGGCACCACGGCAATGTGCGCCTGATCGCCCCAACGCTCCAGGTCGTGCACGAGTTGCCGGGCCACCAGCAGCGATAACGCGTTGAACGCATGCTCCATCGCGCCGCGCGGCGGGCGCCGCTCGTCGCAGGCAAAGCCGGCAGGCAGTACGACTACGCGCGTGGCGCCGAGGCGGATGGCCGTGGAGACCGGCGTGTTGTTCGCCACGCCGCCATCGATGAGCTTGCGTCCCTCGACATCCACAGGGGGAAACACGCCGGGAATGGCGGCGCTGGCGAGGACGGCACTGACCATGTTGCCGGACGAGAGCAGCACCTCGGCGCCGGTATGCATGTCGGTTGCCACCACATGCAGCGGGATGGACGAATTCTCGATGCGTGCATCGCCGAAATGCCGGGTCAGTAGTCGCTTCAGTCCGAATGACTCGACAAGATGGCCGCGATTGCCGACGATCATCCCCAGCATGCTGCGCCAGGACCAGGGCAGGATCTCGGCACGCGTGATACTGCGCCACAGGCTCTCCAGTCTGGCCGTGCCTTCCACATCGGGATTGTTGGCGAAGTAGGCGCCATTGATCGCCCCGGCGGACGCGCCGATGACAAAGTCGGGCTTGACGCCCCATTTCACCAGTTCGCGCAGCATGCCAACCTCAACCGCGCCCAGGCTGCCGCCGCCGGCGAATACGAATGCAGTCTTTTCCATGGTCGTGTCACGGGGCCCGGTCCCCCGCCAGATTCGTTGTGTGTCGTCGTGCGGAGAGGATAGGCCACTTTGGCGTCGGCAAAAAGAGGGCCGAAACCCGGAGGCTTCAATTTTTGTCGATATGGAAATGGCAATTAACCGCCAAGCCTTCCGCGCATCAGTGTTGTCGGCCAGCAGGAAGCGGAGCGACAAAAAAAATCCGTAGCGGTTGGCTACGGACTTTGGGGTGACGCTTGAGCGAGAGGAAGGCGGCCAGATCAGGCGGCCAGTACATCGTTGGCGGCCGGCGAAGTGTTGGGCAGCATCGAGCCGTGATCACGGTAGTTGATGTGCCACGCGAAGGCTTCTTCGAGCAGGTGTGGCGTCTGGCCACCGCGCAAGCAGGCGCGGCGGTAGTAGTCCATCAGTCCGTCGCGGTAGGCGGGGTCGGCGCAGTTGCGGATCACCTGCAATGCGCGCTCGCGTGGGGCCAGGCCGCGCAGGTCGGCCAGGCCGTGTTCGGTGACGAGGATGTCCACGTCATGCTCGCTATTGTCCACGTGCGACACCATCGGCACGATGCTGGAGATCCGGCCGTCCTTGGCCACTGACTTGGTCACGAACACGGAAAGATGCGCGTTGCGTGCGAAATCGCCCGAGCCGCCGATGCCGTTCATCATGTGCGTGCCGCCCACGTGTGTGGAATTCACATTGCCGTAGATGTCGCATTCGAGCGCGGTGTTGATCGTGATAAGACCCAGGCGGCGCAGCACTTCCGGATGGTTGCTGATTTCCTGCGGACGCAGCACGAGCTTGTGCTTGTAGCGCTCGATATCGTCCAGTACGCGGCGGTACACGGGGGCGGAGAGCGTCATCGACGAGGCCGAGGCAAAGCGCAGGCGGCCAGCGTCGATCAGTTCGATGGTGCTGTCCTGCAGGACCTCCGAATACATCGTCAGGTCATGGAACGGCGAATCGATGAGTCCGTGCAGCACCGCATTGGCGATGGTGCCGATGCCGGCCTGCAGCGGTTGCAGCGAGGGCGACAGACGTCCGGCGCTGACTTCGCGCTCCAGCAGGGCATTCAGATGGCCGGCGATCTGGCGCGTCTCGGCATCGGGCGGCAGCGCATTCGACGGGCTGTCGTCGCGCTGGGTAATCACGATGGCGGCGATACGCGAGGGATCGACCGGAATGTAGGGCAGGCCGATGCGCTGCTCCACGGCGATCAGCGGAATCGGCTGACGATACGGGCGCTGCACCGGAAAGGCGATGTCGTGCAGCCCTTCCAGACCCACGGGCATGTTCAGGTTCAGCTCGACGATGATCTTGCGGGCCATCTTCGCAAAACTGGCCGAATTGCCAACCGAGGTGGTCGGCACGATGCCGCCCGATTCGGTGATGGCTGCGGCTTCGATCACGGCGATATCCACCGGGGCGATCTGGCCGCCGCGCAGCTGCTCGACGGTCTCGCCGAGATGCTGGTCGATGAACATGACTTCGCCAGCGTTGATCTTGCGGCGCAGCGTGGCGTCGGACTGGAACGGCAGGCGACGCGCCAGCACATGGCTTTCGGCGAGGATCTTGTCGGTGTCGTGCCCCAGCGAGGCGCCGGTGATGAGGGTGATCTGCAAAGGGTCGGTGGCCGCGCGGCGCGCCAGGGCCATGGGCACGGCCTTGCAGTCGCCGGCACGGGTGAAGCCGCTCATGCCGACTGTCATGCCGTCCTGGATCAGCGTTGCAGCCTGGTCGGCCGACATGATCCGGTCCTGGAGTGCGGCCAGGCGAATGCGATCGCGGTACATCTAGTCTCCTTGCTGGGGGCTGTCTGATATGCCGCCAGGGGCCTCGTGGGTCCGTGACGAACGTTGCGTCTTGGAGGCGCGAGGCACAGTGTAGCCAGCGCTTAATATTCTCACCATGATTTAAAGCACTGGGTGCCAGTCGGTTTTTTCATAGAGGAGGGCGCCATGCGGCGTCGTTCGGAAGGTGCCGCCACCATACCCAAGCGCATTCAGACGCGTCGTGATCCCGCGCAAGCGGTTAACACAACAGGAACACGCCATCAACACGCTGGCGCGAACGGCCGCATCCAGCAAAACTTCATGCGCATTTCATCTTGGCGGGATTACTATCCAGACCAGTGTTCGATGTCCTGAATAGTGATTTCACGAGAAGGGGAGCGCAGCATGGAAATATCGCAGGTGACGTCGATGTCCGAAGCCGATCCAGAAGCCGCACCGGACCCTGGGCAAGATGCGCCGCTCGACGCGCCGTTCTCGAATCTGGAATCGCGCCGCCACCAGATGTTTCCCACGCTGACGGGGGCGGAAATCGATCGGATCCGCCGCTTCGGCACCGTGCAGACGTGGCGGGCAGGCGAGATGATCTTCGTGACTGGCGATACCGGGCGAGGCATGCATGTCGTGTTGTCCGGCCGCGTGCGCATCGACCAGCTCGACGGGTTTGGCGATCGCCATCCGATTACCGAGGAAGGCCCGGGGCAGTTCCTGGCGGAGGTAGGCCAGCTCACCGGCAAGCCGGCGCTGGTCGATGCGCTGGCGCTGGAAGATTGCACCATCCTGGTGATCGCGCCGGTCAATCTGCGCGCGCTGCTGGTGGCCGAGGCCGATCTGGGCGAGCGCATCATGCGCGCGCTGATCCTGCGCCGCGTCGGGTTGATCGAGCGGGGCGGCGGCCCGATCCTGGTCGGCAAGGGTACGGAGCCGCTGCTGCTCTCGCTGCAGGCGTTCCTGCGCCGCAATGGCCATCCCCATCGCGTCATCGATATCGAAACCGAGCGCGACTGCACCTGTCTGCTCGATTTCAGCCATGCACCGCAGAGTGATTTTCCGCTGGTGATCTGTCCGGACGGCAGCGTGCTGCGCGCCCCCGACGAAGGCCAGCTTGCCAGTTGCCTCGGGTTGGTGCCGGAGTTCGACCCGGACCACGTCTATGACGTGATCGTGGTCGGCGCAGGCCCAGCCGGGTTGGCCACTGCGGTCTATGCGGCGTCCGAAGGGCTGTCGGTCGCGGTGCTCGATTGCCGCTCGCCGGGCGGCCAGGCGGGTGCGAGTGCGCGCATCGAAAACTATCTGGGCTTTCCCACGGGAATCTCGGGCCAGGCGCTGGCGGGACGCGCGTTCGTGCAGGCGCTCAAATTCGGCGCGCACCTCGCCATTCCGCTTGAAGCCCGCAAGCTCCATTGCGGCGCGAACCCTATCGAACTCGAACTGGACGATGGCCGGCGCATTCCCACGCGCACCGTGGTGGTGGCCAGCGGCGCGCAATATCGCCGCGCGGAGATCGACGCGCTGGATCGTTACGAGGGCCGTGGCGTGTACTACTGGGCGTCGCCGGTGGAGGCCAAGCTGTGCAAGGACGAGCACGCGATGCTGGTCGGTGGCGGCAACTCCGCCGGGCAGGCGGCGGTGTACCTTGCCTCGCACGCGGCAGAGGTGCACATGCTGGTGCGTGGCGAGGGGCTGGAGGCCACGATGTCGCGCTACCTGATCGATCGCCTGAAGAGCCTGGACAACGTGCATCTCCATACGCACGCACAGATCACGGCCATGGAAGGCGAGGGCTGGCTATCGACCGTGCGTTACAAGGAGCGCGCGCGGGGCCCCGAATGCGTGGCGATACCGATGCGCCATGTCTTCCTGTTCATCGGCGCCGCACCCAACACCGAATGGCTGCGCTCTTGCAATGTCGCGACCGATGACAAGGGCTTCATCCTGACGGGCTATGACGCCCACCAGTCATGCACGGATCGGGCCGATTACACGCTGGAGACCAGCGTGCCGGGTGTGTTTGCGATTGGCGACGTGCGATCGGGATCGACGAAGCGCGTGGCGGCCGCGGTGGGTGAAGGGGCGGCTGTGGTGTCGCAGATTCATAAGTATTTGGCGGAGGTGGAGGCGAAGGCTGTGGCGCGTGGTTGAGCGCTGATTCTCTCTCCCGCGCTTGTTTTGCTCCCCTCTCCCGCGCGCGGGAGAGGGGAGCACACCGGAAGCGGGAGTATGGTCTTGCCAAAATGAAACAATTCTCCACAGGACACCCGTCCCGCTCAATCCTCCGCGTTTTCCCCAACTGTCCCGATTGACCCGGGACTCTCGCCTCATGTCAGGCACGGCATCGATCTCCACAATGGCTCCTACGGATTGGCCATCGCCATCCGCTTTTTCCGGAGTTTCAAGTTGGAGTAATCACGATGTTGAACGCAGCAAAGACCCTTTTCACCGCTTCCGCACTGACCCTCGGGCTGAGCACCGCCGCACACGCCGGCGCCTGGAGCGAGGTATTCATCCCATCGACGGCATCGACGCAGCACGCCAGTGCGGCAGTTTGCAAGCGCGGCGGATTCGATCCGTATTCGGAAGGCATGCGGATCGGGCCGCGCGATGCCTATAGCGACGGCGGCAATCGTCAGGGTCCGCGCGATGCGTTCACCGACGGCGCGCGCAGCATCGGCCAGCAGGCCGCCTGTGCCTCGCGCGCGGCGTGAATCACGCTGACGGAGCATTGCCCCGTTGAATCACTGCCCGGATGCCCTGCGCACCGGGCAGTTTTCTTTTTTTCCTTGCGAGTGAATACACGTGGAGTCCCTTATCCGCCGCGTACCGCACGCACTGCGTTTCGCCTGCCGCACTTTGCGCGGGCGGCATGTGGCGCTGATGTCCGCGCGATGGGGAACGTTGTCTAAGATAGGTGAGTCGCCCGGCACGACCGCACGCGGTGAACCTCTGCCCGGTATCGGCAACGATACGGGCCGCAGGCACGCCGGTCCGCTCGTATCCTGCCCCGCGCGCGACGCCGCCATGCCGATGCTCAAGCAGCAGATTCGCCTATGCACCAGCCCTGACCGCGTACGTCTGGCGTATGCGATCACGGGTAGCGGGCCGCCGCTCGTCAAGGCGGCCAACTGGATGAGCCATCTGGAGTTCGATGTCGGCAGTCCGGTCTGGAGCCACATGCTCTACGCGCTGTCCGAACAGCACACGCTGATCCGCTATGACGAGCGCGGTTGCGGGCTCTCCGATCGCCATGTCGATGACCTGTCATTCGATGCATGGCTGCGCGATCTCGAAACCATTGTCGATGCCATGGGCGTGGATCGCTTTCCGCTGCTGGGCATCTCGCAGGGCGCATCGATTGCGGTGGCCTATGCCGTGGCACATCCCGAACGGGTGAGCCACCTGATCCTGCACGGCGGCTACGCGCGGGGCCGGCTCAAGCGCAATCCCGGTCCCGAGATGCAGGAGGAAGCCGAGTTGATGATCCGGCTCGCGGAGATTGGCTGGGGTCAGGAGAACCCCGCGTTCCGGCAGTTTTTTACCACGCAGTTCATTCCGGGCGGTACGGCGGAGCAGCATCGATGGTTCAACGAGCTGGAGCGTGTGTCCACCTCTCCGATCAATGCCGCGCGCTTCATGCGGATCTTCAACGATATCGATGTGGTGACGCTGTTGCCGCTGGTCACTTGTCCCACGCTTGTCCTGCACGCCGTGCGCGATGCGCGTGTGCCATTCGATGAAGGGCGCCTGATCGCGAGCATGATTCCCAATGCTCACTTCGTCCCGCTCGACAGTGGCAACCATCTGCTGCTGGAAGCGGAGTCCGCCTGGGATCGCTGGATCGACGAGGTGCGGGCCTTCCTCCCGCCGCCGGCGCCATCGGCAGATCCCGCCTTCGGGGCGCTGACCCGTCGAGAACGCGACATTGTGGTGTTGATCGCGCAAGGCCGCGACAACGCGCAGATCGCGGCACTGCTCGGCCTGTGCGAGAAAACCGTGCGAAATCACATTACGAGCATTTTCTCGAAACTCGAAGTCGAGAATCGCTCGCAGGCTATCGTGCTGGCGCGGGAATCGGGCTTCGACCGGCAGCACCTCTGATACGCATCGGGCCAAACCGGCTTTTTTGTTCCTATATTTCGTGCTTGACGAGACAGGTCTGTCTACCAATAATGGCGAGACAGATCTGTATCACGTTCTACGTTTCTCGTTCCTCATCCATTCCTGGAGATCACGCATGTCGAATCAAGCCGAAGCCCGTCCGCCGTTCCCGCCGTTCACCCTGGAAACCGCCGCCGCAAAAGTGCGCGCCGCCGAAGACGGCTGGAATTCCCGCGATCCCAAGCGCGTGGCGCTGGCGTACACCGTGGACAGCGCATGGCGCAACCGCGCCGAATTCGTGAACGGTCGCGAACACATCGAAGCGTTCCTTGCGCGCAAATGGCAGAAGGAACTGGACTACCGGCTAATCAAGGAATTGTGGGCACACGACGGCAACCGCATCGCGGTGCGCTTCGCATACGAGTGGCGCGATGACTCCGGCAACTGGTACCGGTCGTATGGCAACGAAAACTGGGAGTTCGACGAGAACGGCCTGATGCAGCGTCGCTTTGCGTGCATCAACGATGCGCCGATCAAGGAGGCGGATCGCAAGTTCCATTGGCCGCTGGGACGCCGGCCGGATGATCATGCGGGGTTGAGTGAGTTGGGGCTTTGAGCCGTTTCACTTACCCTTGGTGTGCTCCCCTCTCCCGCAAGCGGGAGAGGGGAACAAGGAAGCGTTGCGCAAAACTACTGCATCGCCTTCAAATTCCCCACCCGCACCAGCATCTCCGTGAACATCTGCATATCCAGGTTCAGATCGGAGACTTCCTTGTATTCCTTGGCGTTGTGCGCGGTGTATTTCTTGCCGGGCATGGCCGGGCCGAAGTTGATGGCGTTGGGCATCAGCTTGGCCGTGGTGCTGCCGGCGGTAGGAACGGGTTTGGCTTCCAGGCCCGTGGTATCGCCGTAGACATTCAGCAGCGTGGAGAGCCATGCGCCCTTCGGATCGCGGGCCATCCAGTCGCCCTGGTCATGCTGGATTTCAAGCGTGGTGTGCGTCGTGCCGGCCCATGCCTGAACGCGCTCGGCGATCTTCGCGCGCAATGCGTCGGGTGTGGAACCGCGCGGCATGCGCACGTTGGCCGTGACTTCCAGCTTGCCGTTGCGCTCGCGGATCAGCGTCGGTGAAATCGTCAGCGGCCCCATGAAGTCATCGCGATACCCCACGTCGAGCTTCTCGCCGAGGTAGCCCGTGCCATACAGGTCGGTCAGGTAGCGAATCGCGTGCGCGTACTGGTTCTGTGCGAACTTCACCCCCGATTCCTGCAGGAACAGTGCGAGCCGTGGCACCGGGTTCACGCCTTCTTCCGGGCGCGAGCCGTGGGCGGATGAGCCCGTCACCTTCACGTCGATGCCGTCGCCGTTGCGCGCGATGTCGATGGCGAACTTGCCTTGCGCGGCGTACTGCGCGATGAAACCGGCGCGCGCCTTATCGAGCGCGGCAGCCGTGGCATCGAGATCGCCACCCGTGATGCGTGCCGTGGCGGTCTGCGGAATCGCATTGGCCGATGCCGCGCCTGCCATGGCGACGATGGCAGGCTGCTTGCCATCGGTGGCCTGCACCGGGAAGCGCACCGTCAGCGCGCCCGACCCCTTCTCCGCAACAACCGCCGGGTACTTGCTGTCGAGCACGATGTTGTACTCGGGCAGGGCGGTCTTGTCGCGGTAGTACTTCATGCCGTCGCCACCGGTTTCCTCGGTGGTCTCGATCATCAGGCGGATCGAACGCGCCAGCGGCACGCCGCTATCGCGCACGGTCTTCATCGCGAAGAGCGCGGCGGCAATCGAACCCTTGTCGTCGATCGTGCCGCGACCATAGAGGTAATCGCCCACGCGCGTGACCTTGAACGGGTCGAGCTTCGTGCCATCGTCGAGTACCCATTCGTCCGCCACCACAGGCACCACGTCCGCATGCGTCAGGATGCCGAACGTCTCCTTGCCCTGGCCCGGCAGCGTTACCTCGAACACGCGGTTGTCGACGTTGCGGAACTGCAGGCCGAAGTCCTTCGCCATGCGCTCCACGACCTTGCCGAACTCGATGATCGCCGGGTTCTCGTGCTGCAGCACTTTCTCGTCGCGCACGGTGCGCAGCGCCACCATCTCCGTGATGCTGTCCAGCACCGCCTGGTGGTTGTGAACGCGGTTGTAGACGCCCAGCAAGCGGCCGATGTTGACCAGATCGTCGCCCTTCAGCGGCTTCTTCGCGCGATAGGCGCGCACCGATGGCGCGAGTTTCGGATCGGCCTTGACCGCGGCATCCAGAAAGGCCGCGAAGCTGGCAGGCGGCGTGGCGGTGGCGCGGGCCACGATCTGATCCAGTTCGGGTTTCACCAGCGGGGCGGCGATTGCGGCGGGGGTGCCGGTGGCAATCAGTGCGGCAGCCAGCAGGGTCGCCACGGGCAGCACTACGGTCAGGCGGGTCATCGGTTGTTGTCCCTTCGTGTTTTTGATGTGCCCGAATGATAGCGATGGGGGCGCGTGCGTGGAAGGGCATCGCGATAGCCAAAATCAATCGTAATTCGACGATTGATAATAGTAATTTCCAATGAGGATGGTTGAAACGATGAATTGTACAAATCACATGCCCGCCGGGAGAATGCACTCCATCGCCACAACACGTGGCGCCCCAACCAACCCAAGGAGCTATACCCATGCTGCAACACCGTGAAGGCCAACGCGTTCCCAACGTCACTTTCCGCGTCCGTGAAAACAACGAGTGGAAGGACGTGACCACGGCCGATCTGTTCAACGGCAAGACGGTTGCAGTGTTCTCGCTGCCCGGCGCCTTCACGCCTACCTGCTCGTCGACGCACCTGCCGCGCTACAACGAACTGGCCCCGGCCTTCCGTGCCGCTGGCGTGGACACCATCCTGTGCGTGTCGGTCAACGACACCTTTGTGATGAACGAATGGGCCAAGGACCAGGAGTCCGAGAACATCGTCATGATCCCCGACGGCAACGGTGAATTCACCGACGGCATGGGCATGCTGGTGGACAAGGCCGACCTGGGCTTTGGCAAGCGCAGCTGGCGCTATTCGATGGTGGTTCGCGACGGCGTCGTGGACAAGATGTTCATCGAGCCGGAAGAGCCGGGCGACCCGTTCAAGGTGTCGGACGCCGACACGATGCTGAACTACATCGCCCCGAACGCCAAGCGTCCGGACCAGGTGGTGGTGTTCTCGAAGGTGGGCTGCTCGCACTGTGCCAAGGCCAAGCAACTGCTGTCGGACAAGGGCTTCGAGTACATCGACGTACCGCTCGACAACAAGATCCGCGGCAAGGTGCTGGGCGCCATGGCCGGCAGCATGACTGCACCGCAGGTGTTCATCAACGGCAAGCTGATCGGTGGCGCCGAAGCGCTCGAACAGCATCTGGCCGCCTGATCGCCTGATCGCAACGATCCTCCCCCCGCCCGGGCCCGGTTCCCCCGACCGGTGTCCTGGGCACTTATTCCCCCGCAACGTCCCGGCAGTCGCCGGACCCGATGGCACCGCACGCTGCAAGGCGGTCCGGTGCCATCCCATCCGCCGATTGAAATTTTTCAAGCCGTAGCAGGCAGCATCACCCGATTCAGGAAACGCATCATGAAAACGATTCAGACCGACGTGGCAGTGATTGGCGCAGGCACCGCAGGGCTGGCCGCGTATCGTTCGGCCATCGCCGCCGGCAAGCGCGCCGTGATCATCGAGGGCGGCGAGTATGGCACCACGTGCGCCCGTGTGGGCTGCATGCCGTCGAAGCTGTTGATCGCTGCCGCCGAAGCCGCGCATGAAGCGCGCCACACTGCAGCGTTCGGCGTGCACGTGGATGGTCCGGTGCGTATCGAAGGCTGCGAGGTCATGCAGCGTGTGCGCAACGAGCGCGACCGTTTTGTCGGGTTCGTGGTGCGCGGCACCGAGAGCATCCCCGAGGCTGACCGCTTGCGCGGTTTCGCGCAGTTCATCGACAACACGGTCCTGCAAGTGGGAGACGACACCGTGGTGCGCGCCAGCCGCGTGGTGATTGCCACGGGTTCGCGTCCCGCCGTGCCGCCGTCGTTCAACGTGTTCGGCGACCGCCTGATCATCAATGACGATGTGTTCTCGTGGGAAGACCTGCCGCGTAGCGTGGCCGTGTTCGGTCCTGGCGTGATCGGTCTCGAACTGGGTCAGGCGCTGTCGCGACTCGGCGTGCGGGTCCGTGTATTTGGTGTAGGTGGCGGTGTGGGTCCGTTGTCCGATCCTGAGATCCGTGCCTACGCAGCCGAAGCGTTCAATGCGGAATTCCCGTTGTTGCCGGATGCCCGTGTGACCGACATGCGCCGCGAAGGCAACGAAGCCGTCATCGCGTTCGAAACGCCGAGTGGCAACGTAGCGACGGAGCGCTTCGACTATGTGCTGGCCGCTACAGGTCGTCGTCCGAACGTCGACAAGCTCGCACTCGAGAACACAGCCTTGAAACTCGATGCGCGCGGCGTGCCGGTGTTCGACCCCATCACGCTGCAGTGTGGCGATGCCCCGGTGTTCATTGCGGGCGACGCCAACAACGTGCTGCCGCTGCTGCATGAAGCATCCGACGAAGGCCGCATCGCGGGCGAGAACGCGGCGCGCTGGCCGGACGTGCGCAACCTGACCCGACGCGCCCCGATTGCCGTGGTGTTCTCGGACCCGCAGATCGCGATGGTCGGCAAGCGTTTCGCCGATCTGACCCCCGGCAGCTTCGTCACTGGCGAAGTCAGCTTCGAGGACCAGGGCCGCAGCCGCGTCATGCTCAAGAACAAGGGGCTGATGCATGTGTACGCAGAGCGCGCCACGGGCCGCTTCCTCGGCGCCGAATGGCTCGGCCCGCGCGCCGAGAACATCGCCCACCTGTTGGCCTGGGCGTATCAGCAGGACCTCACCATCGCGCAAATGCTGGCGATGCCGTTCTACCACCCGGTGGTGGAAGAGGGTTTGCGGACGGCGCTGCGGGATGCTGAGGCGAAGCTGGTGAAGTTGGCGGAGGCGGCTTAAATCAGGTTTGCTTTCCCGCTGGTTTGCTCCCCTCTCCCACAAAGTGGGAGAGGGGCTGGGGGAGAGGGCGGGCAGCTCTGCTTGCCGATAACGCAATTAGAACCGCTGGCCCTCTCCCCCGACCCCTCTCCCGCGGTGCGGGAGAGGGGAGCAAACAGGCAGGTGGAGATACAACAATACAGACCTGTCTACTATAATCCCCTCCATGACCACCCCATCCGCCCGCGATCGCATTCTCGATACCGCCGCCCGGCTTTTCTACAGCCAGGGCTACCGCGCCACCGGCATCGACCGGATCATCGCCGAGTCCGGCGTCGCCAAGATGTCGCTGTATCGGCATTTCCCGTCGAAGAACGACCTGATCCTCGAGTATCTTCAGCGACGGCACGATCAGTGGATGACATGGTTCGAGGCCGGCGTGCGCAGCCGCCTCGCACAAAGGCCCAATCTCGATGTGTTCGCCGATACATTGGGCGAGTGGTTCGCTACAGACGACTATCGCGGTTGCGCCTTTATCAATATGGTGGCCGAGACGGGCAGCGGGGCGGGTGACGATCCGCGACTGCTGGAGCAGTCGGTATCGCACAAGGCGTCGCTGCAGGATTTCGCCCGCGACATCGCGGCGGAACTGGGGCTGGCCGAGTGCGAGGCCGTGGCAGCGGAAGCCATTCTCTGCATCGAAGGCATGATCATTCGCGCGCAAACCACACACGATGCGTCGGTCGTGGATGCCGGACGGCGCACATTGGCGCGTCTGCATGCCGCATACGTCTCCTTGTAAGGACGGCGTAACGCGCTGAAACATAGCCATACAAGGTAAACCCTGATGCCGCGTTAAAATGCGTCTCTCAGTTGCCGGCCGCCCCATTTTTGTCGCGCCGGCGACGTTCGGGATGCTCCAGTGAATGCACTCAACAACGCCCGGCGCACCGAGATCGATCTGATTCGCGGCATCGCGCTGCTCTTCATCGTGGTCGATCACGTCAACGGCAGTGTGCTGGCCGACTATACGATCCGCAATTTCCAGCTCTTCGACGCTGCCGAGGTGTTCGTCTTCCTGGCCGGCTATTCGGCCGGCGCCGCCTATCTGGCGATGGAAGCCCGCGACGGTGCCAGCGCCGCGCGCAAGCGCCTGCGCCGCCGTAGCTGGGAAATCTACAAGGCGTTCGTGCTGACCGGCGTGCTGATGCTGCTGTTCGGTCTGGTGCTCGCGCTCTGCAAGGTGCCGGCCCCCGCCGTGCGTGCTACCGAAGCGCCCGACTTCATGGCCCAGCCAATCGCCACGGTCTTGCAGGTAATCGGCCTGGCGCGCCAGCCTTTTGTTTCCGATGTATTGCCGATGTACGCCGTGTTCATCGGCGTGGCGCCGCTCGCCATTCGTTGGGCACGTGCGCAGCCGCTGGCATTTATCTGCGGCAGTGTCGCGCTCTGGCTGATGTCGCCGGCGCTGTTGCCGCTGCTGCCGAGCAGCGAGCCGCGCGGCTGGAGCTTCAACCCCTTCGCCTGGCAGTTGATGTTCGCCATGGGGTTGTTGGCACGCCTGCGTCCGGACTTTATCCTGCCGCAGCAGACCATCGTGCGTCGCGCTTTCACGGGCGGTGCCGTAGTGGTGGCGCTGGTGTGCATGGCCGCCGCCTATCTCTGGATGCGTCCCCACGTCTATGAAACCTGGCTGCCCGCATGGGTGCCGACGATGGTCTTCCCGCTGCCGAAGCAGAGTCTTGCCGCGCTGCGCGTGGTCAGCTTCCTTGGCCTGGCATGGCTGGTCTATCTGGCCGTGCGCGCGGGATGGGTGGAGCGCCTCGCGCGATTCATGGGCCCGGTGGTCCAGATCGGCCGGCACAGCCTGTTCTGCTTCGTGCTGGGCGCCGTGGTCTCGGTGGGGATCGAAGGATTGACCTACGGGTTTGCTGGCGGAAGGCCCACGCGACCGGTGGCGCTGACCGGGGACATCGTCGCCGTGGCCGTGCTGCTGCTGGTGGGCGGCTGGTATGGGCGCCGCAAGGATGCGGCCAAGGTGGCCGCAAAACTGAAATCGAAATCGAAGATCGTGTCGGCCTGATTCCCGTCAGGCAGCGCCCGTCCGCGAGCGCACCCAGGCGATGGCCCGCTCCAGATGGGCCGAAGTGTCGCCGGCCCGGTAACTCATGATCACGGGCGAGACAAAACCCGGCGCATCAATCGGCACGTAACGCACGTCGTCCCGGTGCAACCGTTGCACCGAGGCCGGCACCAGCGTGATACCCAGCCCGGCTGCGACGAGTCCCAGCGCAGTCTGCAATTCATTGGCTTCCTGCACGATTTTCGGCTGCAGCCCCTGCGCGCGAAATAGCGACAGTACGTGATCGGCATAGCTGGGCCGAGGCCGTGCGGGGTAGAGGATCAGCGGCTGCCGCGCCAAGGCGTCGGCATCGAACGGGCCGGCTGGCGCCGCCGCCGTGGCGGGCATGGCGGCCACCAGAGACTCGGCCATCACCGCCTCCTGGACGATGGCCGGATCGCTGAACGTCAGTCGGCCAAAGGCGAGGTCGATGCGGCCGGACTTGAGGGCATCGAGCTGCTGCACCGTAATCATCTCGGTCAGTCCAACTTCCACACCGCTGTCATCGCCGCGCAATTCGCGGATCAGGTCGGGCAGCACGCCATACAGCACCGACGGCACGAAGCCGATCCCGAACCAGCGCTTCTCATTGCGGCCAATGCGCCGCGTGCCGTCGAGCGTCTCTTCGAGTCGCTGCGTCAGTTGCAACGACTGCTCCAGCAGGAAACGCCCGGCCTCCGTCAGCCGCAGCCCGCGCCCGATACGGTCGAACAGCGCCACGCCGATTTCTTCCTCGAATTGCCGGATCTGCCGCGATAGCGGCGGCTGTGCCATGTGCAGTTTTTCCGCCGCACGCGTCACATTGAGTTCCTGTGCCACCGCCTGGAAATAGCGCAGATGACGGAGTTCCATATCCCTTGCTCCTTCCCTTCGATCTATACCCTGCAGGTATCAATCGAGACATCATCGGTCTTGGACACCCATTGCGTCAACGGCCATACTCGACTGCACAACGAATCCGTATGGAAAAAGTATGACCACGACGATTTCTTCCATTGAGGCCATCCTGGTGGACCTGCCCACGATCCGGGCGCACCAGTTGGCCATGGCCACGATGCAGCAGCAGACGCTGGTCATCGTGCGCATGCGCTGCAGCGACGGGGTGGAGGGGATCGGCGAGGCCACGACGATTGGCGGCTTGTCCTATGGCGACGAGAGTCCGGAAGGCATCAAGCTGACCATCGACACCTACCTGGCGCCCGCACTGATGGGCGAGGACGCCGCCAACGTACACGGTGCGATGGCGCGCCTGAACAAGGTGGCGCGCGGCAACCGGTTCGCGAAATCGGCGCTGGAATCAGCCATGCTTGACGCGCAAGGCAAGCGCCTTGGCGTGCCGCTGGTCACGCTGCTGGGCGGCGCGGTGCGCGAGACCTTGCCGGTACTCTGGACATTGGCCAGTGGCGATACGGGCCGCGATATCGAGGAGGCCGAGCGCTTTCTGGCGGAGCGTCGCCACAACACCTTCAAGCTCAAGATCGGCCGGCGCAGCGTGCGTGACGATGTAGCGCACGTCTCGGCGATCAAGCGGGCGCTGGGCGACCGTGCCCGCGTGACCGTGGACGTGAATCAGGCATGGAACGAGGCCGATGCGGCCACGGGCATCGCGATGCTCGAAGCGGCTGGCATCGACCTGATCGAGCAACCCACGCCACGCGACCATCCCGCTGCGCTGGCGCGATTGTCCCAGCGCTTTGTGGTGCCGATCATGGCCGACGAGTCCGTGACTGGCCCGGCCGATGCGATGGAACTGGCGCGGCTCGGCGCCGCCGACGTCTTCGCGCTGAAGATCGCCAAGTCCGGCGGCATCTTCGGCATGTTGCGCACGGCGGCCGTGGGCGAGGCGGCGGGCATCGCGCTCTATGGCGGCACGATGCTCGAAGGCGCGGTAGGCACCATCGCCGCCGCGCACGGCTTCTGCACGCTGCCGCAACTGGCATGGGGCACCGAACTGTTCGGCCCGCTGCTGGTGAAGGACGACATCGTGACCGAGCGCCCCGTGTACCGCGACTTCGCGCTGCACCTGCCCACGGGGCCGGGGCTGGGACTCGACATCGACGAAGACAAGCTCAGGCACTATCGCCGCGCCTGAGCCGCTGACAGAACAAAGAAACAAGGAACGGAGACAAGATGAAATCGCTGCACACATTCGCCCTGGCCGCATCGCTGCTGTTCGCGGCTGCCGCACCGGCCCACGCTGCCTACCCCGATCATCCGATCCGCTGGGTGGTGCCGTTTCCGGCCGGCGGCGCGATGGACAACATCGCGCGCACGCTGGGGGAAGACATGTCGAAGACACTGGGCCAGGCTATCGTCGTGGAGAATCGGCCGGGAGCTGGCGGCAACATCGGCGCCGAACTGGTGGCGCGTTCGCCTGCAGACGGCTACACGATCATCATCGTCGCCAACGGCATGGCGGTGAATCCGGCACTGTACGGCAAGCTGGCCTATGACCCGGTCAAGGATTTCGCGCCGGTCTCGCTGCTGGCCGTGGTGCCTAACGTGCTGGTGACCAACAAGGCGAAGAACTCCGCGAAAACCGTGGCCGAGGTCATCGCCAATGCGAAAGCCAAGCCCGGCAAATACACCTATGCATCGGCCGGCAACGGCACGTCGATCCACCTCGCCGGGGAGCTGTTCACGTCCATGGCGCAGGTAGACCTGCTGCATATTCCGTACAAGGGATCGGGCCCGGCCATTACCGATCTGCTCGGCGGGCAGGTCGACTACATGTTCGACAGCATCACCTCGGCCAAGCCCCATATCGACAGCGGCAAGCTGACGCCCATCGCCGTGACCACGAGCAAGCGCTCGACGGCGTTGCCGAACGTCCCGACCGTGGCCGAGGCGGGTGTGCCAGGCTACGAACTGTCCCCGTGGTTCGCGGCATTCGTGCCCGCGAAAACGCCGCAGCCCATCATCGACACGTTGAATCGCGCAATGGTGGATGCCCTGAAAAAGCCCGCTGTGCAGCAGAAGCTGGCCGGCATCGGCGCAGAACCGATCGGCAGCACCCCGGCCCAGTTGAAGGACCATCTGGCCAAGGAAACGGTCAAGTGGGGCGCACTGATCAAGGAGAAGGGGATTCGGGCGGATTAAAGCGACTTCTCTCCCACTGATTGTTTTCTCCCCTCTCCCGCACGCGGGAGAGGGGCAGGGGGAGAGGGCAAGAGGCTCTGCTTGCCGATCACATCAAAATTTGCACCGCCGGCCCTCACCCCCAACCCCTCTCCCACTTCGCAGGAGGGGGGAGTCAAGTCATAGGGAGTGGATCAAGGCACCACCGTCAAAAACAAATACGCCGCAAAAATCACCAGATGCACCACCCCCTGCAGGATCGTCGTGCGGCCCATCCCCAGGGTCAGTGACGCGACGATCATCGTCAGGAACAGCAGTACCATTTCCTTCGCGCCAAGCCCCAGTTCCAGCGGTCGGCCGAGAAACACGAAGACTGCGGCCACCGTAGGAATCGTCAAACCGATACTGGCCAGTGCAGACCCCAGCGCCAGGTTCAGGCTAGTCTGGATGCGGTCGGCGCGCGCGGCGCGCAGGGCGGCGAGCCCCTCGGGCAGCAGCACCAGCGCGGCAATCACCACGCCCACCACGGCGGGCGGCAGGCCCGCGTCTAACACGGCGCGCTCTACCGATGGCGACAGCATCTTGGCCAGGGCCACCACGGCCACCAGGCACACGATCAGCAGCACTGCACTGACGGCCGCCACCTTGCCGGGCGGGGGCGGCGCATGCACGTTCTCGTCGCGGCTGCCTTCCACGAGAAAGTAATCGCGATGACGAATGGTCTGCACAAAGACGAAGCAGCCATACAACACCAGCGACATCACGCCGGCAAAAATCAACTGCGAGGAAGACAGCACCGGACCCGGCGTGGTGCTGGTGAAGTTGGGCAGGACCATTGTCAGGCCAAGCAGCGTGACGAGAATCGCCATGGCGGCGTTGGCACCCGGCGCCTGGAACGCCTGCTCGCGATGATGCAGCGCGCCGACAAACAGGCACACCCCCACGATGCCATTGCAGATGATCATCACGGCGGCGAACACGGTGTCTCGCGCCAGTCCCGCTTTCTCGGGGCCGGACGACAACATCACCGATACGATCAGCGCCACCTCGATCACCGTCACGGCAATCGCCAGCACCAGCGTGCCGAATGGCTCGCCTACCTTGTGCGCCACGACCTCGGCATGGTGCACTGCGGAAAATACTGCCCCGGCCAACGCGGTAGCCATCAGCGCCACCGTCCATCCCTGACCCGTCAGAAGAATGCCCAGGCCAAATGCGACCCAGGCGGCCAGCGGAGACCAGACGGTCCACGCCGGCAGCTTGTTGGAAGTTGCCATTGCTCTTGATTCCTTGCTTGTTATTGTCACTCGCGGGCGCGAGCGCAGAACCCGCAGGGCGCGGGCGCAAGTTAGTCAGGCAGCGGGGAGGGGCCGCAGTTCCCCAAGGGCGTGAAGTTTCGGGCGCTCAGTCTGAGGAAGCGCAACCCGAAGCCGATTTCACATCGTTGGCGGCACGGTCCGGCGGCGCGGGATCGAACTCGCGCAGCGCGGGATGGTGGCGGTAAATCCACCGTGCCGCGACGATGATGACGGCGAGAAATGCGAGGACGTATCCGACAAAAGAGACAGCATTCATTGTTCTGACCTGAGTGGATGCGGCTCTGATGGCCGGTGGCCGGTCAGTATGGGTGGCGATTCCTGCAGAAAACACCCTCTATTGGTGGGGCGAAGGCATCACCCAAGTGGGGGCTGCGGGTGATGAATGGAAGCTTCCGATCTACCGCGCTGTGTGGCAGGACGGCGGCAGGCCACTGCGGTGGGAGTCCCCTTGCCGCGCTCAACCGTCCCGCGCTTTCCGAAAGCTCCGATTTTTCTTACCCATTAGAACTCGCGTGTGTGGGAAAAAGCGGCCGCATTGCTACGGCCACGTTCCAATAATCGTATAAATACTATCAAATCGGGTGAAATCTAATTCTGTGTTTAATATTATTTATTTAAAATTATTGGATATTGATGTAAATCACATTGTGAATATTGAATAACATTTTCTTGTGTGAAATAGTGCACCGCGTTCGCCGTAGGTCACTGGGACAATGGGCACAAAAATCAGACAAGAGTCATGAGGCAAGAATCCTCGCTTCCGGTCTCGTTCGGAGAAAGCAATGAGGACGCGGGTGCGGCGCAATCGGACACCGGTCTGGAATCACTCTGCCTGATCGCTCGCTTCCACTCCATCCCGGTGGAATCCGATCAGATTGCACATCAGTTTCGAGCAGCGGAGCGGCTCTCGACGTCAGAATTGATTCTCGCAGCGCGTCATCTCGGCATGTCCGCCAGGTCGACGCGTATCCGGGCGGACCGGCTGTCTAAGGCCGCGCTCCCTGCCATTGCGGTCGGGCGGGATGGTTCCTTCGTCGTGTTAGCACGCGTCGACGAGGGCAAGTGTTTGATTCATGACCCGAGCGCGCACCGTCCCGAAATTCGAGATGTCGCAACGTTTTCTGAGTGGTGGACGGGGGAATTGGTTGTTCTTGCGTCGCGCGCATCGTTGGCTGCCGAATTGAGCAAATTCGATTTCACATGGTTTATTCCTGCGGTCATCAAATATCGGCGACTGTTTGTTGAAGTGGTAGTTGTTTCTCTGGCCTTGCAACTATTCGCCTTGGTCACTCCACTGTTCTTCCAGGTGGTCATGGACAAGGTGCTGGTACACCGAGGGCTGACCACCCTTGACGTGATTGCTTCCGGCCTGCTTGTCGTGGTTGTGTTTGACGTGATCCTGTCTGCCTTGCGAACGTATGTGTTTGCGCATACGACAAGCCGCATCGACGTTGAACTCGGCGCCAAACTGTTCCGCCATCTGTTGGCCTTGCCAATGAGCTATTTCCAGGCACGTCGTGTCGGAGACTCTGTTGCCCGGGTGCGAGAACTGGAGAACATCCGCAGTTTCCTGACAGGGAATTCCATTACGGTTGTGCTGGACCTGCTGTTCTCGGTCGTATTTCTGGCGGTGATGTTCTATTACAGCGGCTGGCTGACGCTGATCGTCCTGATTTCTCTACCGTGCTATGTCGTGCTGTCGCTGCTGTGGACGCCACTGCTGCGTGCTCGATTGCACGAAAAATTCAATCGTGGTGCGGAGAATCAGGCGTTCCTGGTGGAAACCGTTAGCGGTATCGATACGGTCAAGGCCATGGCCGTGGAGCCGCAATGGACGCGCAAATGGGACAACCAGCTTGCCGAGTACGTCAACGCAGGCATGCGGACAACGGTGATCAGTACGGTAGCCAATGGCGGCATCACCCTGGTCAGCAAACTGGTGACAGTTGGCACGATGTATTTCGGTGCCAAGCTTGTAATCGAGGGCGATCTGACCGTCGGGCAACTGATTGCGTTCAATATGCTGGTTGGCCAGGTGGCCCAGCCCATCATGCGGCTGGCGCAGTTGTGGACCGACTTCCAGCAAACAGGTATATCGCTGCAAAGGCTTGGCGACATCCTGAACACGCGGACCGAAACAGTCGGCAGTCGCAGCAGCATGCCAGCACTGAAAGGTGCGATAGCGCTTCACGAGGTGGTGTTCCGTTATCGACCGGATATGCCTGAGGTGCTGCGCAACCTGTCACTAAAGATCGTGCCTGGTGAGGTCATTGGCGTCGTAGGGCGCTCGGGATCGGGCAAGAGTACGCTGACCAAGTTGATCCAGCGCATGTACACCCCGGAGCAGGGACGAGTTCTGGTGGATGGCATCGATCTCGCCCTGGTCGATGCGACTTCGCTGCGGCGCCAAATCGGCGTCGTGCTCCAGGACAACACCCTTTTCGCGCGTTCGATTCGAGAGAACATCTGCTTGACTGATCCGGGCGCTCCGCTCGAAGCCGTCATCCACGCGGCCCGACTGGCCGGGGCGCATGAGTTCATTTCCGAACTTCCGGAAGGCTACGACACCATCGTTGGCGAGCATGGCGCAACGTTGTCCGGAGGACAAAGACAGCGCATTGCCATCGCCCGTGCCCTGATTACCAATCCACGCATCCTGATTTTCGACGAAGCGACCAGTGCGCTCGATTACGAGTCGGAACGGATCATCCAGGACAATATGAAGTCTATCTGTCGAGGCCGGACGGTGGTGATCATCGCGCATCGTCTGTCTGCGGTACGCGAGGCGAACCGGATCATCGTGATGGAGCGCGGAAGGATCGTGGAGACAGGTTCGCATCATGAACTGCTTGCCACTCCCCACGGTCACTACGCGCGGCTTCACGCCCTGCAGGCGGGTTGAGCATGCGGGCGATGAAACTGAAGCTTGCCGCTATCGGCGAATTGGTGGCGCGGCACAACCGTGTTTTCGGCCACGCGTGGCGTGAACGAAAATCACTGGATCCAGTCGGTCGAACGCGAGGTGAAGCCGAGTTCTTGCCCGCAGCCCTGGCTCTGGTCGAGACGCCCCTGTCTCCCGCGCCGCGAGTGGCGATGTGGTTGCTGATGGGCCTTGCGGTAATTGCGTTGACGTGGGCCATCTTCGGCAGGATCGACATTGTGGCAACTGCGCAGGGCAAGATCGTGCCCAACGATCGGACCAAGCTCATTCAGCCACTGGAGACTGCGAAAGTCGTGGCCATCCATGTGCATGACGGGCAGCAGGTGAAGGTTGGGGACGTACTGATCGAACTCGATCCCACCGCCGCGCATGCCGATCAGCGCCGGCTACAGGTAGAACAGGTGAACGCGACACTCCAGGCCGGACGCGCGCGAGCCATGATGGATGCGTTGACGGGAAACACCCAACCCACGCTCGAACATCCCGCCGGGATTCCCGAGTCCGAGTACGCAGAGGCATTGCAACTGCTGGAAGGACACTTCGCCGAGTACGCATCCCGCCGTGCCCGGCTCCAGGCGGATCTGCGCCGCCGTGAAGCAGAGCGCCAGTCCACACTTGAACTGGTGCGCAAGCTCGAACAGACGGTGCCACTTGCACAGCAGCGGGCGAGAGACTTCAAGGACCTCGTCGCGAGGAACTTCGTATCCAAGCACGGCTACTACGAGCACGAACAGGCGCGAATCGAACAAGAGGCCGATCTGGCAGCACAACGCAGCCGGTTGAATGAAATCGATGCGGCCATTGCCGAGGCGCGCAGCCAGCTATTGGCACTCACAGCCGAAACCCGGCGATTGCAACTCGACAGCTTGCACGAAGCCCAGCAGAAGCTCGCTGCATTGACGCAGGAACTCCGCAAGGCGGATATGCGAACCACGCTGACGCAACTGGTGGCACCGGTCGACGGCACCGTGCAACAGCTTGCCGCCCATACGGTGGGCGGTGTGGTGACCGAAGCCCAGCCGCTGATGATCATCGTCCCGAAAGACAACCCCATCGAAGTCGAAGCCTTCCTGGAAAACAAGGATATCGGCTTCGTCGCAGCGGGCCGTACCGCCACGGTGAAAGTGGAGACATTCCAATACACGAAGTACGGAACGATTAACGGCACCGTGATGTCGGTCTCCGACGATGCGATCAACGACGAAAAGCGCGGATTGATTTATGCATCGCGTATCCGGCTCGACACGGCGGAAATGCTCGTCGACGGGCGCAAGGTCAGATTGTCACCCGGTATGGCGGTGACTGCTGAAATCAAGACAGGAAAGAGGCGGGTGATCGAGTATTTCCTTTCTCCGTTAATGGCGCATGGGTCGGAGAGTTTGCGGGAACGGTAGAGACGGCACCGACCAATCTCTCAGGTAACTGGTCGCAAATTTCGAGGAGCTGTTTATGGTCAAACTCAAGAATGAGTCGGAGCGGGGCACTGATAGAAGTTGCAAGAAAAAGCTGTGGCGGCTGATTACCGCCGTCTACGTTGTTCCATATCTGATTTTGGCAGCTATTGCCATCTTCTGGCCTGCTGACTCCGCATTTCTCGGCGTTGATTTCAGAGATGGCTGGGTTACCAACGCGGTGCCATCTATTTCGGGTTATGTCGCTCAATCAGCGTTCCCTGCGGCAACCGCGGCCTATTTTGTGTTGTCCGGATTATTGTCCTTGCCCTATCTAGTTATGGGGTTACGTGATCCTGTCGCTGTGATGAGTTTCGGTTCATATCAGAAAGTCGAAGAAGGGAAGAGAAAATATAACTCGCGGATTATGCCGGTGCGTCTGCTTTCCTTTGTTTTCTGCATCTTCGCAATCTGGGTTATGTGGGCGCAGCCTGGATATCAGTTTGATTCTATTCCGGTTCATGAAAACCGGTGGGCCTTGGCATTGGGCGGAGTGTTGCTCAGTTTTTTCACCGTGGCCTGCATATTTATAAACTCTGCTGGACTTTGCGTGCGGTACCTGATGAACCTAACTCTTTCGGATGAGTGTCGGTAATTGAATATGCATAGTGCGATCCTAATGAGTTTCTCAATTGTCTTGGCGATATCAGCTCATTCAACTCTAATGCATTTTTACGCAGATGATGAGGTGGTTATTCCTCTTTGGAGATTAATTTTTCCTGCTCCTTCAAGAGGGAAAATTGTTTCGATACTGTGCGCAGTATTGAGTGGGTTTTTCCTGTATGGGGCGATTATTTTATTGGATAACCCGATGAATTGGAAGTGGCAGGCATGGAGAAATCTTATTGTCATGGGCGGAGTGCCACTCGCGTTGTATGCGACGTATTTGATTCGCCGAGTTAAGCGGGATCCGTTGGGGGATCTCATCTTTGTTCCCTCCCATGCTACAAGTTCCGAGTGGAAGGCGCCAATCCTGATTTCCGCTGTGGTTTCCCTTGTTTCTATGGTGGTCTAGGAGATGTTGTGAGTTGAGGTTGCAGTCGGTCCAAATTGGTCGAGACTTGCATCGAAAGTTGAAGATAAATAAAGGGGTGGGTAATGAGGCGTAGCGATAATTGTGCTGGGGAGCGAAGCGATAAATATTGTGAAAAAAAGCCATGGGGTTTGATTACTGCGGTGTATGTTGCGCCATATTTAATGCTTGTGGCGATAGCATTTTATTGGCCTTCAGATTCTGAATTTCTGGGTATTGATTTCAGAAGCGCTTGGCTGGCGCGCAAAGTACCGTCGATTTCGGGATACATCGAGAATTCAAAATTTCCGGCCGCTACCGCCGCCTACTTGGTTTTGTCAGGAGTTTTGTTTCTTCCATATCTACTGCTTGGAATAGTGAACCCCATTTCGGTAGTATTTTTTGGTTCATATCGAAGCATGATGGAAGCGAGAAATAAAGCTAATTCGAGGCCTTTGTTTGTGCGTCTTCTCGCGTTTGTTTACTGCTTTGCGATGATATGGATTATGTGGTGGCAACCCGGTTATCAATTTGGGTGGCTTCCAATAAACGATCAACGCTGGGCGTTGGCGTTCGGCGGTGTTCTGCTTGGTTTTTTTACTACGTCTTATTTTTGGTTAAATGGTGCGGTAGTTTGTGTAAGGTGTTTTTTGAAACCGACTTTTGAAAGGAAATGAAGATGTCGAATTGGTATACTTTGACAAGGTGATAATTGACAGTTGGTTCTCGAGCAAGAGCTACCAGATCGAGAAGTTTGTTGCGGGGGATGGCAAGATCGTGCAGAGCGGGGCGCTTCTGAATCTGGTTAGCGCCATGGCTCAGTTCTCGCCACCGCGTACGGGCGATACGGCGATGCCTCTAAGTTTTGGGGAGCCGATGCAAGCTGCCATGATCGCTGCATGGAAGTAGTGAGGTAGAAAAGAGGGCGCCGGAGTGGGCGCCCTTTCCCATTTGACGCATGGGAAGCCGTGGGGTGATGATCGAACGGCTTGCGATTGGCTTCGAACCTGCCAGTCAAAACAGGGAAGGCGTGCCGTCATCGTCGCTTTTGTTGACATCTGCCTTCGGCCCGGCTTTCTTCGCCCCTCTCACCACCGGCGCCGGCTCCGCCCGCATCGCCTCCGCCGGAAACAGCTTCAGAAAACTGCGCGCCACCTCAGGATCGCGCGTTTGCAGCCATGCATCCCATTCAGCAGGCGGCACGATGACGACCGAGCGTTTTTCGTCGCCGGGGCGATGCATGCGGTTCAGTACGGGATGCGATGCCGCGTTGACCGTGAGCATCGTGAACGAGAGCGACTGGTCGGGCCATGCGCGCCAGAGTCCGGCGATGCCGAAGGCTGGGGTGTCGGACAGCGAGATCTTCCAGCGCTCGGCTTTGCCCGGTCGCTCGGGCGTGCCATCCTCGGGATAGGCGTATTCGTAGAACGCGCTCGCGGGTATCAGGCAGAGCTGGCCCTGCCGCCATGCCGGGGCAAAGGTGGGTTTCTGCCCGACGGTCTCGCTGCGTGCGTTGGTGGTGTCGTAGCGTTTGGCGCCGGGTGGGATGCGTGAGCGGGGCACCATGCCGAAGGTGGCGAGCGCCGCCTCGCGCGAACCCTCGACCCCGGCTCGCACTATGGGGGCGGTGTAGTCCGGCCACGTTTCCTCGGGATACACGCCCGGGGGCGGTTCCACGCCGAAGATCTCGCGCAGGATGCGCAACTGCACGGGGGCATAGTTGGTACACATGACGGGGCATCCCAAGGGCCTGCGATGCTTCCATGGTCGGTTTGCGGGCGGGGCGGGTCAAGCGGGATCACCACCAACTGCCGGGTGTTTCCCGCTTGGCGCTCAGTACGTCACCGTGACCGTCACGGTATCGGTATAGCTGCCCGGCTGGGGTGTGATTTGCGGTGGCACGCGGCCATAGACGGTGATCGTTGCCGCCGCGCCGGTGCCCGTGCCGCCGACAGTGGTGGTGCCGCCCGTGCCGTCGCCCCATGGAATCGTGTGGTTGCTATCGGTGAACAGTTGATAGCCGACGGTCTGCGTGCCTCCGGTGCGTGTCATGCGACGCGCCGCCACACTTGCGCCGCTGCCTCCTCCGGCATTGAGCGCGATGGAGTAAGGCGCGTTCTTCGTGCACTGAACGGTCAACTGGCTTGTGGCATCGTGGTTGGCGGTGAGCAGGCCCATCGAGCCGAAGTCGAGCGTGGTGGCCGAGATATTGCAATCGGCCACCACGGTTGCGGTGGCCGTGAATGTGATAGGAATGCTGTTGCCGGTGATCTGGCTGCAGTCGGGTGGCAGCAGCAGGTATTCGATATACGTGACCTGGGCATTCAATCCAGTGAACAGCGAGGAATAGGGACCGATGCCAGCGCCGGTCTGGTTGGCCAATATCCGGCCGTAGTAGTTGGCGGTACCCGAGCCATTGCCGAGCAGCGCGCCGAAATCGAGCATCACGGGTGGCGCCGAGGCGCCTGTGGTGCGCGATCCCCAGACCTGGCTGCGCTCGCTGTTGGAATAGATGTTGAAGTTCAGTGTCTGCGTGCCGTTGGCCATTACGCGCGGCACCACCGTGGTCCCGGCCGCGCCTGTGCCGATGTTGATGCACGCCCGCACGCGCACCGACACCGCCAGGCCCGTGCACGACACCGTGATCGTGCCCTGCACATCGGCCACGTTGCCGCTGACGGGGCTGTAGTTGCCAAACGCCATCGATGGCGCCGTGGCCGTGCAGACGGCCCACGCGCCCGGTGCGCACAGCAGCAGCGCCACGGCGAGCACGGCACGAACGAGCGCGCGCATCATGGGGTGCCTGCCTCGCAGGGCACCGGGCCGAGACGCGGCAGGGCATCGTCAGTGGTTGTGTAATGCAGCCGTGCCGTGCAGATGCCGTCCGGTGTTTCCGCGTGGAAGGTGTTGTCATCGTTGAGTGACTCGAAGAACGCGAGTCCGTCATAGCCCACCATCGTGCGCACGCCGCTTTCCAGATGGATGACAGGCGTGCCTGCTGGCAGGGGTTGCCCTAGCGCATCCGTCAGCACCACCTGACCGCCGCGATACGACTCGATCGAGAACGTGGCCAGCGCGCCGGACTGCAGCGCGGGTGCGATCGAGAGCCGCGTGGAACTGAGCCGCGTGTTGACGGGCAAGGCCAGCGCATCGATCTCGATGCGGTTGGCGTCGTATGGCAGCAGGTTCGGCACGAGGATGTGGCCACTGCCGTTGGTGTTGCCGATGCGGCGGTTCTCCACCAGCACGGGCAGGTCAGCCACGCCACCGGTGGACACCAGTGCGAAGCTCTGGTCGATGCGGCGTCCGGCCAGCACGGTCCCGTCCATCGCCACCAGTGATCCGCTGGCCCCGAACTGCGTGCTCACGCGCCCCTGCAGATCCTGCACCGCGCCATAGGCATCGCCATAACGGCCACGGAAGTTTGCCTGGGCGAAGCCGCGATACGTTCCCGCACCCTTCTGCCCGCCCACTTGCCAGCCCCATCCGCCCTCGTAGGGCGTGGCGTGGCTGACGGTGCCGATCATGGTCGGCTTGCCATCGTCGCGTCCCACGGTGGCGGATGCCGTGGTGCTGTTGTCGATCAGGAACGTGAGCGTAACCGATGCGCCGTACGAAGACCCTGCCGCGAAATCGCGATAGGCGCTCGCCGTGAACGAGAGGCGCCGGCTCCATTGCGCCGTCCACGCCAGCGATCCGATGCGCGCCGCACCGTAGACGGGGTCGGAGAGATCGATGTAGCTCGCGGCGATGTTGCCGTTGCGCCGCACAGGCATCGAGACCGTGGCGCGATAGAGCGCATTGGGCATCGGCGCGCCGGAACGGGCGGCCAGGTCTGTGTAGTGGCCGAACGTGCGCGTGCCCTGCAGGTCGATGCTGAAACGCGGCGTGCGCCACTGGTAGCCGAGCCCGAGCTGGTTGCCGCCCGCCGCACTGACACTACCAGACAGGTTCAGTACGCCCGTGGCCGGCAGCTTGAACAGCACGCCGCCGCCTGCGATGCCCACGCCGCGCGAGGCCTCGGCATGGCCCTCGACGGTCAGCGTATCGTTCACGCCGTAGCGCATGGACCCATTTGCAGCGGGTGCCGAGTCATAGCGAAACGAATCGACACCGTACTGGTCGCGCAGGAAGCCGACCTCGACCGAATAGTCGAACAGGCCGGTGGCGAGCAGCCGGGAATCGACGTAGAGCGGCACCGTGGTGCTGACGTCACGGCCCAATGCATCGCGCACGACAATGGTCGCCTGGCCGGCACCGCTCAGCGCGGGCGCGTTGTTGATGACGAACGGCCCGGTCGGTACCTGCCCCGAATACTGGCGCACGTTGTTGATGTAGAGATCGACAGCGCCGGGCACGGCGGCAGAGCCGGCCAGTGCGGGCAGTGGATAGGTGATCAGGTCCGGGCGCAGCCCGAAGTTGCGGCGCCACTGGAAGCCGCCGAGCCGCACCGGACGCGACCACGGCAGCGCGCCCGTGATCATGTCGCCGATCAGCACGGATTGCATGCCGCTGGGGTCCGCATGGGTCCAGTTCGAATCGAGCCGGACGTAGCGGCTGTCCCGCCCGTAGAACGATGCCACGCCGGTATTGCTGAACACGCCGCCGGGATGGAAGAAGCGCTGTTCGCTGTAGAGGCCGAGGTCCTGCCCCGAGTCTGGTTGCGCATAGGCTTCGTAGTTCAGCACGAAGCCGCGTCCCGGTGTCACGGGCGGCCGCGCCCGGTTGCGTGCGCCAAGCTGGGTGGGCATGCGCTGCGCGTCGTCTACGGTCAGGTACACGCGCTGCATGGCGGGTTCATAGCGATAGGCCACGCCGGGCAGGCGGTCCAGCGGCACCATGCCCTGGGGGTCGGCCAGCGTTGGGTCCGCGCGCAACCCCAGGTCGTGCAACTCGTCGATGGGCGTCAGCAGTTTGCCGTCGCGGTCTGCGAAGCGGGCGACGCTTCCGGTCGATTCGCCGTTGACCATGACCTCCAGGTAGGCGGTGTGGCCGGGCACCTTGTCGATTGCCTGCGCATGGAGCGCGCTGGTCCCCAGTGCGGCGGTCAGCATGCACGCGGCGGCGGCGATGCGGCGCATCACGATGCGCTGCGGGCAGCGCGACGTTGGCGATGGCGCGGGCGTGCATGTCATGAGCCCGGGTCTGGCCGGCCCGGCAGAACGGGCAGCGATTGCGGCTCGCCATTGATGGCGGTCTCCAGGCGCAGGTTCGCGACTGGCATGAAGTTGGGCGGTACGCGGATCTTCCACGTGCGCAGCGCACCCGGCAGCGCGTAGCCGAGCAGGCCCGCCGTGAGCGTCACGCGCTGGCTGCCGTTGACCAGTGCGGCATCGCTCACGCGTGCGTGGCGTGCGCCGCTGTTGCGCATGCCGAGCCACCAGTCGCCCTGGTCGCGCCACAGCAACAGCGCCAGCCGGGGCATCGGGGCATCGACAGGCGTGCCCGCGAACACCGGCACCGAGTAACGCAACTGCACGCGCACGCCCGACTGATTGGCGGGGGCGTTGCGTTGGGGCAGTTCGTCGATCAGCAGCCGGTAGGCCGATTCACCCGGTGTTGCCGTGTTGCCGGGCCGCACCACGCGGATCATCTGCTCGGCCTGGCCGCCGATGCGTACGATGGGCGGGCTGGCCACGACATCGTCGGCAGCCGTCAGTACATCGGCACCGTCAGCCTGCGTCCAGCGGAAGACGCGTACCTGTGCGTGAATGGGCGTGTCGGCCGTATTGCGCAACGTGAGCGCAGCAGCGCCGGCACCGGCAGGAAGGTCCACCCGTACCGGCGAGATCTGCAGCGAGGTAGCGGATGCCGGCAGGCAATAGCACGCCACGGCCAGCAGTGCTGCCGTCCATGCCTGCCTTGCCCGGCGCCGCCATGAGGCGACGCGCGGCATCAGAAGTTGATCGTGGCGGTGACCGTGCTCGTGTAGGTGCCTGCGGCGGGTGTGGCCTGCGGCGGCACGCGGCCGTACATGGTGAGCGTTTGCGCGGCGCCGCTGCCCGTGCCGTCCAGGGTATCGGTGCCCGGCGTGTTGCCCCATACCTGCGTGCGATTGCTGTCGCGATAGATCTGGTACTGCACGGTGGCGGCGCCAGCGTTTGTCAGGAGCCGGTTGGCAATGGTGCTGCCGGCGGTGTTGCCGCCATCGAGCCCCACCTGGTATGGCGCATTGTTGCTGCAGGTGACGGAGAGCGTCGAAGCCTGGTCGACATTGGCGGCCAGCACGCCCTGCGAGCCGAAGTCGAGGTCGCTGGCGGCAATCGTGCAGTCGGCGGTCAGCGTGAGCCGCACGGTGAACGTGGTGGTCTTGATGGCTGCGCTGAGCCAGCCGGGCGAGGTCGACAGTACCGCGAACAGCGCGAGGGAAAATCCTGTGCGAAAGCGGCGAGACGGTGCCATTCCGATCTCCATAGCAGCAGATGCTGCGATGGTAGCGACCACTGCATCACTCGGCACCCGTTCTTACGATGTTCAACGGTGTTTAATCCATACAGGTGTGTGACATAAGGCGCGCTGAATACGATCCAACTGCCCAGAAGCCGCACCAGCCAAGGGATAGCGGCGGATTTCCGGCGGAATGTGGGGGATGGCGGGGGCCATTTGGCGGATTTCCGGAGGAGTCGCCGTGACCGTGACGGTCGTTTGAAACACCTTTCGCAAACGCTGCGGGGTCGTCCCGGTGCGTGCGGCGACGTTGTTCGCACGGTTCCTATAATGCCTTGGCGGGGCGGTGAAAAGCCGTGCCGCGCCATGCGTGCTTGCAGGCAGGGGCGCGCTTCCCAACCATCTCCACACCCAATGGGGAGACAACCATCATGATGAGTAGCGAAGCGGTGCTGACACAGGCACGAGCCGCGTTGGCGCGTGTGCCATACCAGGGCCATCAACTCCATCCTACGATCCACCTCCGCCTGTCTGACGGTGCGCTGATTCTTGAGGGCGAAGTGGCCGACATTGTCGACAAGACCCGGGCCGTAGCCCATCTGCGCCGCGTGGACGGCGTGACCACCGTGATCGATCATCTGCGTATTGCCAACGGAGGCCCCGTCGTGGGCGATGGCGACCTGCGCGCCGCGGTCTGCGAGCGGCTGCTCAATGCCATCGATTTCCGCAACTGCAAGATCTGCGCGAAGGTGAAGGGACAGTTGGAGCCTGTGCGCGAGGCCGTGGGCGAGCGCGCGGGGTGGATCGAGGTCTCCGTCCATGACGGAGCGGTGATGCTCAGTGGGCAGGTCATCAGCCTCTCGCATATGCGGCTGGCCGGCGTGCTGGCATGGTGGTCGCGTGGCTGCCGCTGCGTGGTCAACGACATCGTCGTGGCCCCGGCCGAGGCCGACAGCGACGAGGAACTGTGCGAGGCCCTGCGGCTGGTGCTGGAGACGGACCCGTTTGTCGACGCCTCGCGCATCCGTATCCGTGCGGACCACCGCGTGGTGGTGCTGGATGGCTACGCATCGAGCGACGGGGCGCGCAAGCAGGTGGAGCGCGACGCATGGTACGTCCATGGCGTGGAGGATGTCATCAACCACATCGCACTGAGTAGTTGAGGGGTGGGGGTGTCTCCTGTGGTGGGTCCCGACTTTCCTTGCTGTTGCGCGCGCCCAACTTCCCCCGGAAGGGCGCAGGCGCTACATTGGAGGTCCAAAAAAACACAGGAGACACCATGCCGTTCTTCCTCCGCCGCCTGGCGATTGCCGCCGCTGCGACCCTGATCTGCGGCGCCGCGCTGGCTGCCGGCCCCGATGCCGCGCTGCTCGATGCGGCGCGCGCTGCGCAACCCGCTGTGGTGCAATCGCTCAAGGACATGGTGCTGATCGAATCTGGCAGCGCCAATATCGCGGGGCTGAACCGCATGGCGGATTACACCGCAAAGCGCTTGCAGGCAGCGGGTGGCCAGGTAGAGCGGCTGCAGACGACGAGCGGCGCGCCCATGGTCAAGGCCACGTTCAAGGGCACCGGCAAGCGCCGCTTCATGCTGATCGGCCACCTCGATACGGTGTATCCGGAAGGCATTCTCGCCACGCAGCCGATCCGCGAGGAGGGCAACCGGCTCTACGGACCGGGCATTGCCGACGACAAGGGTGGCATTGCCGTGGTCCTGCATTCGCTGGATATCCTGAAGGCGCAGGGGTGGAAGGACTACGCGCAGATCACGGTGCTATTCAACCCGGACGAGGAAATCGGCTCGGGCGGCTCGGGCGAGATGATCGCCAAGCTGGCAGAGCAGCACGACTATGTACTCTCGTGCGAGCCGAACGTGGCCAAATCCATCGCCAAATCCGAATCATTGCTGCTGGCGGCAGCCGGCACGGCTACAGCCACGATGCAGGTCAAGGGCCGTTCCTCGCATGCTGGCGCCGCGCCGGAACTGGGCCGCAATGCGCTGATCGAACTGGCCTATCAGATGGAGCAGACGCGCGACGTGGCCAAGTCCGTGCCAGGCTCGCAGATGAACTGGACCCGCGCCAAGGCCGATGGCCCGTTGAACCAGATTCCGGAGACCGCCAGCGCGCAGGGAGACGTGCGCATCACCGCCAGCGGCGCCGCGCAGAAACTGCAGACAGCGCTGCAGGAGAAGATCGGCAGCAGCCGTCTGGTGCCGGAGACGCAGACCACGCTGACGATGGAAGAGGGCCGCCCCGCCTATGTTGCCGACGCCCGGTCAAAGGAGTTGGCCGCGCAGGCTCAACGTATCTACGCGGAGCTCGACGGCCGCTCGCTGATCTTGATTCCGGGCACGGGTGGCGGGACTGACGCGGGATTTGCGGGGCGCTCGGGCAAGCCAGTGGTGCTGGAAAGCTTTGGCCTGTCGGGCTTTGGCTATCACGCGCGGGATGAGTACGTGGAGCTGGATTCGATCGTGCCGCGGCTGTATCTGATGACGCGGTTGTTGCAGGAGGTGGGGAAGAAGTAGCGGTCTGAACTACCGTAGTCAGGCTCCCCTCTCCCGCAAGCGGGAGAGGGGAGAAAGGAATAGCGGGAGAGGGGAGCACCCCACCAGCAAGAATCAATCGGTCAAGCCGCCAACTGTTGCACCGGCGCCGCCCCAAAGTGCGGATGCCTTGAAAAAATCTCCGCAGCCCAGTTCACGAACACGCGCACCTTCGCAGACAGGTGCCGGTTCTGGGGATACATCGCCGATATCGGCAACTCCTCCGTGTGCCAGTCCGTCATGACTTCCACCAGACGTCCGCTGTGGATGTAGGGCTCCGCCATGGCGCGCGAGATGCGGGCGATGCCGTGGCCTTCCACTGCGCAGCCCAGGTACACGTCGGCGTCGTTGGTGGAGATCGCGGAGGGCAGCAGGATCTCGCTGTTCTCGCCGCCACGGCTCAATGTCCAGGGCATTTCCCGGCCGGTACGGTTCGACAGGAAGTTGACGGCCTTGTGCTGCGCCAGCTCGGTCAGGTCATTGGGTGCGCCAAAACGTCGCAGGTAGATCGGCGACGCATAGAAGGCCAGCTTCACCTGGCCGATGCGGCGCGCCACCATGGCTTCGTCGAGCGTGCCTACCCGCAACACCACATCCACGCCTTCCTTGAGCAGATCGATCGGCTTGCCGTTGATCGTCAATTCGAGTTTCAGCTCGGGGTAGGCGTTGAAGAAGTCCTGAAGGTGAGGCATCAACACGAGTTGTGCCAGCCCGCTGGTGGTATCCACGGCAAGCGTGCCCCGCGGCGAGTTGTTGTGGCGCGTGAGCGACTGTTCCGCTTCTTCCACGTCGGCCAGGATGCGGACACAGCGTTCGTAATAGGCGGCGCCATCGGTGGTCACGCTGATGCGGCGCGTGGTCCTGTGCAGCAGCTTGACGCCCAGATGCGTCTCCAGGTTTTGAATCAGGCGGGTAAGCGTGGCCTTGGGGAGGTCGAGCGACTCCGCCGCGCGCGCAAAGCTGCCGACATCCACCACCCGAGTGAATGCCTGCATTGAGACTAGACGATCCATGATGTTGCTTTCGAAAGGAGTGAGAGCAGGCTACGTTCCGAAGGATGGTCTGGCGAGAGTGGTCCGCTGCATGTCAAGTGCGCGGCCTGGATTTGCTGCCGGCGGTCCGCCAGTGGCGGCCGGAGCGGGGACGGGTGGAGGGTGGGGCGTCGGCGTTTGCGCTGTTTCCCCAAGTGCGCAGATGCCGAAGGACCGGAGTGAATCACATTTCCTATATCCATTTCAAGCGGTGTGGGTACGCTTTGTCGATTATTCCAGCGCAGAAACAGTGCATTGGCAATAGGTTGCTTTATCCCATCATAGTCAATCACCATAATTCGCTGCATCGCAACACAGTATCGACGGCCATTGTCCGCCGCGACCGCCATGACCAAAACCCCGATTTCCCGTAGTTCCGCCGCGCAACCGGCCGTAGAACAGGGCGAGGCGTATGTGGTCCAGCATGTGGTGCCCGTGGGCGACCACGAGATCCGGGTCTGCGTGTGTTACCCCGCAGGTTATTGGCCGGCGGCCGGCAATACGGCATTGTTGCCATGGCTGGTGTACCTGCATGCAGGTGGTTTTGTCGATGGTGGCGTGGAAGCCGCCAAGGAACTGGCGCGGGATCTGGCGGAGTCCGTCCCGGCCGTGGTGGTGACGCCGGGCTACTCGCTGGCGCCGGAGAACCCGTTTCCGGCCGCGCCCGAGGACGCGGTCAGCACGGTGGCGTGGGTGTTGAAGCACGCGAAGAAGCTCAAGGTCGACAAGCTGCGCTTTGCGCTGGTGGGCGAGGAAGCCGGTGGCAACCTGGCCATCGCCACGGCACAGATGCTGCGCGATCGCGGCCTGCCGCAGCCGGCCGGGCAATGGCTGATCCGTCCCGTGACCGATCCTTGCCTGCAGCATGCTTCTTCCGGCGGCCAGGTGCCGATGGAAACGCTGCGCAAGCTGGCCTGCAACTATCGCGACTACCTGCCCACGCCGGCAGCAGCGGTTCACCCCTATGCCGCCCCGGCATTGGCCTCGCGCCTCGGTGGACTGCCAGACACGCTGGTGCAGGTAGCAGAAAAGGATGCACTGCGCGCGGAGGGCGAAGCCTTCGCCGCGAAGCTCGGAAAAGCCGGCGTGCCGGCCCGGGCGCTGATCATGCCCGGCGTCTGTGGCGACGGGGTCGAACATTCCCATGAAGATTGTCAGGCATGGGTGAAAGAAGGTGCGCGGTTCCTGCGCGAGAAGTTCGCGAAGGCCGACGACGCCTCGTAATCCGGTCCGAACACCGGCCGATACCGGGCATGTCCTGACGGTATCGCTTCAACAGCCAGCGCCTTTTGAGGCTGGCCTTCAGTCAGTGGCTTTGCCTCGCCCACCCAGGGCGGGACACCCCTTTGTTGTTCCCGTTTTCCGGCCCATCGGGCTGGCGGGCGGCGTTCGGCCCAAATTTTTGCTTTTCCAGTTGAAGAAAACCCGACGTAAAACGGAGTGAAGAAGATGAATCACAAGTCTCGACGCACGCTGATCGCCTTTGCCATCGTGGCAATCCTTGGGGCAGGCGTGGCAACCTCGATACTGCGCCCCTGGCACGGCGGTGAGGCGCAGGCAAACACCCCGCCTCCGGCACCCGCAGTGGAAGTGGCATCGGCAGTAGGGCAGACCATCACGGAGTGGGATGAGTTCTCGGGCCGTATCGAAGCCGTGGATCGCGTGGAGATTCGACCGCGCGTCTCCGGCACCATCGAGACGGTGCATTTCCGCGAAGGCTCGATCGTGAAGAAGGGCGATCCGCTGTTCACGATCGATCCGCGTCCATACGCCGCGGAAGTGGCCAAGGCGGAAGCTGCCGTGGCCGCAGCGCAGGTGCGTGCCTCGCTGGCGCAAACCGAAAAGGCGCGCGCGCAACGGCTGCTGGACGACAACGCGATCTCCAAGCGTGAGTTCGACGAGCGCATCAACACGGCCAGCGTGAGTTCGGCCGACGTGCGTGGCGCACAGGCAGCGCTGGAAGTGGCGAAGCTGAACCTGAGCTATACGCGCATCGTGGCACCGGTGTCCGGCAAGGTCTCGCGTGCAGAGATCACGGTGGGCAACCTCGTGGCCGCAGGCGCATCGTCGCCCGCGCTGACCACGGTGGTGTCGGTGTCGCCGGTCTATGCCAGCTTCGACGTGGACGAGCAGAGCTACCTGCGCTACACGGCGCCGGGCGCGACGGGCGGCAAGAACGACCTGCCGGTGTTCCTCGGCCTGGCGAACGAAGATGGCAATCCGCATCAGGGCAAGATCCATTCGGTGGACAACCGTCTGGACACGCGCAGCGGCACGATCCGCGTGCGCGCCATCTTCGATAACGCCGATGGCCGGCTGCTGCCGGGCCTGTACGCCAAGGTCAAGCTCGGTGGCGGCACGCCGCATCCGGCGGTGCTGATCAACGATCGCGCCATCGGCACGGACCAGGGCAAGAAGTTCGTGCTCGTCGTCGACAAGGCCAACAAGCTGGCGTATCGCGAAGTGGATCTCGGACCGACGTTCGAAGGGCTGCGCGTGATTCGCAAGGGTCTGCAGCCGGGCGAGAACATCGTCGTGAACGGCCTGATGCGCGTGCGCCCCGGTGACACGGTGGCCCCCAAGAGCGTGTCGATGGCCTATCGCAGCGAACTCGAACCGCGCGCAACCACGCCGGACCGCAAGCAGGCGGCAGACGACGCCAAGGCCGAAAAGCCCAAGGTGAGCTGACGCGCCCCGCGCACAGGCAGTACTGAACTAAAAATCGCCCCCAAGGCAGTTTTGACATGGCGTCCGCCACGTGCGGACGGCCAGGGGGACTGCTTTCGCCGAGACCAAGATGAATCTCTCGAAATTCTTTATCGATCGCCCGATCTTCGCGGGCGTGCTGTCGGTGCTGATCTTCCTGATCGGCGCCATCTCGATGTTCAAGTTACCGATCTCGGAGTACCCGGAAGTGGTGCCGCCGTCAGTGGTGGTGCGCGCGCAGTTCCCGGGCGCCAACCCGAAGGTGATCGCCGAGACCGTGGCCACGCCGCTGGAAGAACAGATCAACGGCGTCGAGGACATGCTCTACATGAACTCGCAGGCCAACAGCGACGGCACGCTGACGCTGACGGTAACGTTCAAGCTGGGCACGGACCCCGACAAGGCGCAGCAGCTCGTGCAGAACCGCGTCTCGCAAGCCGAGCCGCGCCTGCCGGAAGACGTGCGCCGCCTGGGTATCACCACGGTCAAGAGCTCGCCCGACCTGACGATGGTGGTCCACCTCGTCTCGCCGAACAACCGCTACGACATGACGTATCTGCGCAACTACGCGCTGATCAACGTGAAGGATCGCCTCGCGCGTATCCAGGGCGTGGGCCAGGTGCAGATGTTCGGTTCGGGTGACTACTCGATGCGCGTGTGGCTCAACCCCGAGAAGATCGCCGAGCGCCAGCTTGCCGCGTCTGACGTGGTGCGCGCCATCCGCGAGCAGAACGTGCAGGTGGCTGCCGGTGTGATCGGCCAGTCGCCGTCGTTGCCGGGTACGGACCTGCAACTGTCCGTGAACGCGCAGGGCCGCTTGCAGTCCGTGGAGGAATTTGGCGACATCATCGTCAAGACCTCGCCGGATGGTGTAGTGACGTATCTGAAGGACATCGCGCGTATCGAACTGGGTGCATCGGAATACGCGCTGCGCTCGCTGCTGGACAACAAGTCCGCCGTGGCGCTGCCGATCTTCCAGGCGCCGGGTTCCAACGCCATCCAGATCTCGGATGACGTGCGCAAGACCATGGCCGAACTGAAGCAGAACATGCCCGAGGGCGTGGACTACAGCATCGTCTATGACCCCACGCAGTTCGTGCGCCACAGTATCGAAGCCGTGACGCATACGCTGTTCGAAGCCATCGCGCTGGTGGTGCTGGTGGTGATCCTGTTCCTGCAGACGTGGCGCGCATCGATCATCCCGCTGCTGGCGGTGCCGGTGTCGATCGTCGGTACGTTCGGGCTGATGCATGCGTTTGGCTTCTCGATCAATGCACTGAGTCTGTTCGGGCTGGTGCTGGCGATCGGTATCGTCGTGGACGATGCGATCGTGGTGGTGGAGAACGTCGAGCGGAACATCGAGGAAGGACTGACGCCGAAGGAAGCCACGTACAAGGCCATGCGCGAAGTCAGCGGCCCGATCATCGCCATCGCGCTGACCCTGATCGCCGTGTTCGTGCCGCTGGCTTTCATGTCGGGCCTGACCGGTCAGTTCTACAAGCAGTTCGCACTGACGATCTCGATCTCGACGATCATCTCGGCGTTCAACTCGCTGACGCTGTCGCCGGCCTTGTCCGCGCTGCTGCTCAAGGGCCACGATGCGCCCAAGGACTGGCTGACGCGCGGTATGGACAAGGTGTTCGGCAAGTTCTTCGCGCGCTTCAACCGCTTCTTTGGCCGCAGCTCGGATAGCTATGGCCGTGGCGTGACCGGTGTGATTCGCCGCAAGGGTTCGGTGTTCGGCGTGTATGCCGTGATGCTGGTGGCCACGTGGGGCGTGTTCCAGATGGTGCCGAAGGGCTTCGTGCCCGCGCAGGACAAGCAGTATCTGGTGAGCTTTGCCAAGCTGCCCGATGGCGCCACGCTGGACCGCACCGAGGACGTGATCCGCCGCATGTCGGAAATCGCGCTGAAGCATCCGGGCGTGGAATCGGCCGTGGCGTTCCCGGGTTTGTCGATCAACGGGTTCACCAATAGCCCGAGCGCCGGCATCGTGTTTGCCACGCTCAAGCCGTTCGACGAGCGCAAGAGCGCCGAACTGTCGGGTAACGCCATCGCGGCGGACTTGAACAAGCAGTACGGTGCGATCCAGGACGCGTTCATCGCCGTGTTCCCGCCGCCGCCTGTGCAGGGCCTGGGCACGATCGGCGGGTTCAAGATGATGATCGAGGACCGCGCCGCGCTAGGCTATGACGCGCTGTTCGATGCGACCAATGCGTTCATGACCAAGGCGCGCGCCACGCCGGAACTGGCTGGCATCTTCAGCAACTATCAGGTCAACGTGCCGCAGCTCGACGTACAGCTCGACCGTACCAAGGCCAAGCAGTTGGGCGTGCCGGTGACCGATGTGTTCGAGACGCTGCAGACCTACCTGGGTTCGGCGTACGTGAACGACTTCAACAAGTTCGGTCGCACGTATCAGGTGAAGGTCCAGGCCGATGCGCAGTTCCGTCAGCATGCAGAAGACATCCTGCAACTGAAGGCGCGTAGCTCCACGGGCGAGATGGTGCCGCTATCGTCGTTGGTGAAGGTCAAGCAGAGCTTTGGTCCGGACAGCGTGATCCGCTACAACGGCTTCACGGCGGCTGACATGAACGGTGGCCCGGCCCCGGGCTTCTCGTCGGGTCAGGCGCAGGCTGCGGCAGAACGTATTGCTGCCGAGACGCTGCCGAAGGGTATCGGCTTCGAATGGACCGAGCTGACGTATCAGGACATCCTCGCCGGTAACGCAGGCATCTGGATTTTCCCGCTGTGCGTGCTGTTGGTGTTCCTGGTGCTGGCTGCGCAGTATGAAAGCCTGACGCTGCCGCTGGCCGTGATCCTGATCGTGCCGTTGAGCCTGCTGGCTGCCATGACCGGTGTCTGGCTGACGCGTGGCGACAACAACATCTTCACGCAGATCGGCTTCATTGTTCTGGTGGGGTTGTCAGCGAAGAACGCGATCCTGATCGTGGAGTTCGCACGGGAACTGGAGCACCAGGGCCGCACCATCGTGCAGGCAGCCATCGAGGCTAGCCGTCTGCGTCTGCGCCCGATCCTGATGACGTCGTTCGCGTTCATCATGGGTGTGGTGCCGCTGGTGATCTCGACCGGAGCCGGTGCCGAAATGCGCCATGCGATGGGTGTGGCGGTGTTCGCCGGCATGCTGGGCGTGACGTTCTTCGGGCTGTTCCTGACGCCGGTGTTCTATGTGTCGCTGCGCCTGCTGGCCACGCGCCGCGAACGCCGCGAGGCGGTAGCCCGGGATGCATCGGCCTCGCACGCCGTGGCCTCCGCAGAGTAATGGTGAAAGACATGAAAGACGTCAACAACGTGATGAAGCACTACCTGCCGAAGCTCGCGACGCTGGCCGCCGCACTGGTGCTGGCCGGCTGCTCGCTGGCGCCGACGTACAAGGTGCCAGAGACGCCGGCCGCCGCCACCTTCAAGGAGGCGGACGCCGCCGCAACGGAAGGCGCGCAGTGGAAGACGGCGGTGCCGTCCGAGGGCGAGCATCGCGGCGACTGGTGGAAGGTGTTCGGCGATGCCGACCTCGACCGCCTGATCGACGCGGCCAACAGCTACAACCAGGACCTGGCCGCTGCGGCGGCCCGCCTGAAGCAGGCGCGGGCCTTTACGGGTGCCACGGAGGCGGACCTGTATCCGCAACTGAGCGTCGGCTTCGATCCTACGCGTTCGCAACCTTCGGCAGCATCGCAAGGTTTGCCGGATGGCACGCGCGTTGCGCCGCAGACCGTGCTCAAGGCACGCGCATTTGCGAGCTACGAGCTGGACTTGTTCGGTCGCGTGGCGAGTAGCGTGAATGCCGCGCGTGCGGAAGAGAAGGGCGCCGAGGATCTGTATCGCTCGGTGCAACTGGCGCTGCAGGCGGATGTAGCCACGTCGTTCTTCGCACTGCGCACGCTCGACAGTGATCGTGAGTTGCTGAACGCAACGATCAAGCTGCGCGAGGATGCGCTGTCGCTGCTGCGCAAGCGCTACGAGGCTGGCGAGACTACCGATCTCGATCCGGCGCGCGCCGAAGCCGAACTCGGCACCGCGCGTGCGGATCTGGCCGGTATCGAGCGTCGCCGCGCGGCGCAGGAGCATGCGCTGGCGGTGCTGACCGGTGTGGCGCCCTCGCAGTTCGCGCTGACGGCGAAGACGTTCGACACCGTGCCGGTGGCGGTGCCTGCGGGGCTGCCATCCGAACTGCTCGAACGTCGCCCCGATATCGCGGCGGCGGAGCGGCAGATGGCGGCGGCCAATGCACGGATCGGCGTGGCCAAGGCCGCGTTCTTCCCGCGCATTTCGCTGACGGCGCTGTTCGGGTTCGAGTCGGGCGATTTGTCGAACCTGTTCAAGTGGTCATCGCGCACATGGATGCTGGGTCCGCTGGTGGGCACCACCGTGGCACAGACCGTGTTCGATGGCGGACGCAATAGCTCGAACCTGGCCGGCGCCCGTGCCGCGCACGAGGAAAGCGTGGCGCGCTATCGGCAGACGGTGCTGGTGGCATTCCGCGAGGTGGAAGACAGTTTGTCCGACGTGCGTTGGCTGAGCCAGCAATCGACGGCACTGGACAGCGCCTTGGCAGGTGCCAAGCGCGCACAGCGCATTTCACGCAGCCGGTATGACGCGGGCGCCGTGGATTACCTGACGGTCATCGACGCCGACCGCACCGTGCTGCAGTCGCAGCGCGATGCGAATGCGGTAGCGGGTTTGCGTGCGGCGGCGACAGTGTCGCTGGTGCGCAGCCTGGGTGGCGGTTGGGGTCCGGTGCAGGAAAGTGTGGCGAAGAATTGAACGGGGTTGAATAGATCCATCGCCCGCTGCTATGCGCTCCCCTCTCCCATGAAGTGGGAGAGGGGTGGGGGAGAGGGCGGGAGGTTCTGCTTGCCGACCACATCGCAATTTTCGCCGCCGGCCCTCTCCCCCTGCCCCTCTCCCGCCTTGCGGGAGAGGGGAGCAACCCGAGCGGGATTGGGAAGCATCCTACAGTGCCATCCCACAAAAACTGGCGCGATATCTCCAGCCTTCTACACTGGAGCTATCGCGCCATTTTTGTCTGGAGGGCCGCCATGCGAACGATTCTGGTGCTGATCATGGCGGCGCTGCCGCTTGTGGCCAGCGCCCAGCTTTCCACCAGCGGCTCCATCGCCGTGGGCGGCTCGGCGCACGTCAAGGGGCCGGTGACCGTGCTGGGCACGTTGAGTGTCGATGGCAATGTCTATGCCAAGGGGCCGATCACCGCCGCGTGGTTTGCCTCGCCGGGACGGGGATATCCCTCCGCGCCGCCCGGCCGATCTCTCCTCAAGGTGTTCAACGGGCCGCTCACCGTACAAGGGTCGATGGTGGTGCATGGCGACCTCGTCGTCGATGGCCCGATCACCGTGAATGGCCCGATCGAAGCGGGCGGCGGCCTCGATGCCGATGGACCGATGGTGGAGCGTCAGGCGCGCTGATGTAGCACAATGGCGACTTCGCTGACTGCCTCGATTTCGTCATGGCTCATGCTGCATCGCCGTTGGGACTCAGGAGCATCGCTCTGTTCGAAGCCGCCAAGGGCGCGCTGGTCATCCTCGCAGGGCTTGGACTCGTGGCGCTGCTGCACCGCGATGCGCAGGCGCTGGCCGAGATGATCGTCGCCCGGCTTCACATCAATCCTGCGAGCCACTATCCGAAAGTCTTCCTTGCCTTGCTGGCCGACCCCTCCAATGGGCGGCTCTGGGCCATCGGCGCGTCGGCGGCGGTGTATGCGCTCATGCGCTTTGCCGAGGCGTACGGACTCTGGCATGGCCGCGCGTGGGGTAACTGGCTGGGTGTGTGGTCGGGCGGCATCTATATTCCCGTGGAGCTGTACGAAGCCATACGCCATCCCACGTGGCTGCACGTGGGGCTGGCCATTGCCAATGCGCTGATCGTCGTCTATCTCGTGCAGTCGCTGGCGCGGCACAAGGTGGCATAGTGCATCCAATCTGCTAAGGTAGACGCCCCCGCCGCGGTGCCTGGCGGCCGGCGTGTCAGACAGGCACCGATATCCGAGACATACAGAGACCCATCATGATTCACGAAATTGCACAGATCACGATCAAGCCCGGCATGGAAGCCCAGTTCGAAGCGAACGTGGCCAAGGCCAAGCCGCTGTTCCTGCGTTCGCGTGGGTGCCACGGCGTGAACCTGCAACGCTCCATCGAACAGCCGTCGCAGTACGCGCTCGTTGTGGCCTGGGAGACCGTGGACGACCATATGGTCCACTTCCGCGAGTCCGATGAGTTCCAGGAGTGGCGCAAGCTCGTCACCGACTGCTTTGCGGCACCGCCCGCCGTGCATCACGTCAACACGGTGCTTTGAGCGGCCCATACGAACCTTGCGCCGGGATCGAAGCGAAAGGAGTCCGTCCATGAACACCCCTCCGCCGCGCCCCCGGCATTTCTCCATGCTCCGCGACCTGCAACTCGCGGATTTTTTCACGCTCGCCAACGCGGCGTGCGGCATGGGGTCCGTCTTCTACGCGATGTATTTCGTCGCGGAGCCTTCGCTGCGGTATTTCTATATCGCCGCGGCCCTTGCGCCCGCCGCATTCATCTTCGATGTGCTTGATGGCCGCATCGCGCGCTGGCGCCATGCCCATTCGGCGCTGGGCCGTGAACTGGATTCGCTCTCGGACATCATTTCATTCGGCGTGGGCCCCGCCACGCTGGCCTTCGCGGCCGGCATGCGCGGCGGCTGGGACCTGGCCGCGCTGATCTACTTCGTATGCTGCGGCGTGAGCCGGCTGGCGCGATTCAACGTCACCGCCGAAATCCTTGCGGAGGGCAGCACGGCAGGCAAGGTCAAGTACTTCGAAGGCACCCCGATCCCTACTAGCGTGGTGCTCACCGGCGTGCTGGCGTGGTGCGCATCGGCGGGCAAGCTCGGCGATGCGCTGCCCGGCGGCGCTTGGGCAATCGGCGGCGGCACCTTCCATCCGCTGGCGTTGCTGTTCGTGCTGAGCGGCAGCCTGATGATCAGCAAGACGCTGCGCATTCCGAAGTTTTGAGTGGCCGGCCCCCGCGCAAGGCAGAGGGCCGGATTCATACTGGCGGTGCCAGCGGCTACACGATATCCACGACGAGATTGCGCTGCGCCGGCAGCTCGAAATGCACGGGTTCATCCGTGGCGCCCAGGATGGTGCGAAGGTCCCGTTTGAGACTGTCGATGTTCTGCAACGTCACGGTACGCCCGTCCCAATTGTTCAGCATCCGCTGGAACAGCGGCCACGACGCCGTGCGAATGATGCCGAACCATTCGGTGGAGCCCACGGGCGGCAGACCTATTTCGTTGATGATGTAGTGCTTCAGCAGGGTGCCAAGCCCCGGATTCTGAAACGCGCCCGTGTGCATGATCGCGCCCACGCCGATGTCCGGGTTGTGCGTGGCATACGCATTGCGGATGCCCAACGCCCCATGGTTGCTGACCTGGTCGCCAAACTTGATGAAGTTGCCCTGCTTGCCATCGGCAAACTGCGTGTAGCTGTTGATCTCGCAGCCTGGGCTGATCACGAAGTAAGTGTAGTTCCACATGGTTGGCTCCTTATTTCCACTGTGCGCCGGAGGCGGTCGGCCACCAGCCGGTCAGTTCGATCTGCCCGCGGCCCATGAACCATGTGTTGAGCGGGTTCGAGACGCGCAGCACCTGGGTGGTGCCGGCGACGAAGTCCATGCGGATGTCCATGTTGGTGGCATCCAGCGGAATGTCGGTGATCTGGCCCGTCAGCCCGCCTGAAATGCGGGTCTTGCGTTCCTGGGGCTGTCCGCCGCTGGTATAGGTCACCGTTGCATTGACGATGTACGAGCCCGTGTTGTGCAGCGACAGGTTCAGCGCCGAGATGTCGGCGATATAGCGCGGAATCACGATCGTCTCGCCCGCGAACGACGAGAACTCGTAGGCGTACGCCACCGGCTCGTTATGCTCGACGATATTCGCCTTGCTCGGGAAGATGCGCTTCTCGACGTTGTCCACCGTGCTGGTGCTCTTGTACGAGCCCTTGAGCGAGGCGGACTGGTCGCTGCCGGTCATGGCCGAGACGCCGTCGACCGAACCCGTGATGCTGAACTCGCTCTTGTCCTGCCGCGAGCCCAGGTTCACGCAGCCGTCGGTCAGCCACACCTTGGTGATCATGCCGAAGCCCTGCACGATGTTCGCGCCATTGGTCTTGTGGACGCTCTTGGCAACGTCGTAGATCTCCTGGTAGTTGTCGAGCATGTACTGCGCGGCGTTCTCGACATAGGCCACCCCATAGGCGGAACCCTGCGACGTCAGCGATCCCTTGCTGCCGAATTCCCATTTGCTCTGCAGGCCGATGGTGACTTCGGTACCCGTCGTGGGATCGAGATAGGGCACGTCGAATTGCACGCCGGCGGTGGTCTGCCTGACGTGGCCCTGTTCCAGGTGCCAGTCCACGGAGGCACGTTGTTCCGTGGGCGTGAGGTCCATCTGGTGGTGTGCCAGCTGGACATGGGTATCGCTGGGATCGAACCAGCCCAGGGCCCCTACCTGGATCTCGGGGTCGAGTGTCCAGTTGCCCCACGCGTAGCGCTCGGTGTTGCGCAACAGGTGGGTCAGCTGGACGTTCCATTCTGTGCCTTCGGTGCCGTTGATGTTGCTCGGCTCCGCAATGATCTCGTAGCCGGTTGGCTCGTTGTGAGACATGGATGATTTTCCTTTCATAAGATGGGTCAGCGGGTACAGCCGGACGCAGTAGAGACCGGAACCCGATCATCCATCCATGGATCAGGATTTGTGTCCGTGTCTGACAGGGACGAGACCCAGCGGTGTGGCATTGCGTAGCCATCGAAACTATTTAATTCGAGCGACAAAATCCTGAAATCGACGCGCGGTAATCCATGCGCTATGGTCGGCCACGAACCGAACCCCTGCCTGGAGCCGCTGTCGTGCCGATTTCCACCCTGACCCGGATCACCTTTTCGTCCTTGCTCATAGCAGGCGTCTCTGCCTGCAGTACGTCGCAGAGCCCGTCATCGCCCTACAAGATGACCACGTCCACGCCGCCGGAAATCACTACGCCTGCGGTGGTGGAGACGCGCATCGGCAAGCTCGAATTCTTCGACGGTGTGCCGACTGCCGAGACCGCGCAGAAGGCCTACGACAACATCGATTTCGCACGCGGCGTGGAAGTGTTCCTGAACGGCATTCCCGGCGCATCGCTCGTGGCCATCCGCACCGGACTGCGCGAGGTGGGCGCGGTCAACAATACCGTCGGCATTTTCGAGACGCTGATGGATTCCTCGTCGCTGTTCCTGACGCCGAATACGGAGTCGGTGTACTTCTGGAACTGGCTTGACCTCAAGGATGGTCCGATGGTCGTCGAGACGCCGCCGAACATCCTCGGCGTGGTCGATGATTTCTGGTTCCGTTTTGTGGCGGACCTTGGCAACGCGGGACAGGACAAGGGCAAGGGCGGCAAGTACCTGTTTGTGCCGCCGGGCTACAACGGCCCGCTGCCATCGAGCGGTTACTTCATCGTGAGATCGCAGACCTACGGCAACCTGCTGTTCGGACGCGGTTTCATGCAGCATGGCGACCCCAAGCCCGCCGTGGCCAACATCAAGTCCGGACTCAAGGTGTACAGGCTGTCGGAGGCCCGCAACCCGCCGCAGATGAAGTTCGTCAATATGTCTGGCCGCGTCATGAATACGGTGCACGCCAACAACTTCAAGTTTTTCGAGGAGGTCAATCAGATCATCCAGGAAGAACCCGCCGGCGCGTATGGGCCCGATATGACCGGGCTGTTCATGGCGATCGGGATGGAGAAGGGCAAGCCGTTCGCGCCGGATGCGCGCATGAAGCGCATCCTGACTGACTCGGTGGCGGTGGGCAACGCCACGGCGCGTGCGATTGATTTCCGTAACCGCAGCCAGGAAGCGCTGATCTACCCGGGCCGCCACTGGACCACGCCGTTCATCGGCGGCAGCTATGAATGGCTCAAGAACGGCGCGCGCAATTTCGACGCCCGCACGCTGTTCTTCTATGCAGCCACGATCGATACACCAGCCATGGCCATGGCAATGCCCGGCATCGGCTCGCAATACGCGGCGTCGAACCTGGATGCCGCCGGCAAGCCGTTCGATGGCGGAAAGACCTACCGCATGCGCGTGCCTGCGAATGTGCCTGCCAAGGATTTCTGGTCAGTCGTGGCGTATGACACGCAGACGCGCTCGATGCTGCAGACGGACCAGCAGTTCCCTAGTCTGTCCAGCGAGAAGTCGATGCAGAAGAACGCCGACGGCACCGTGGATGTCTATTTCGGGCCCAAGGCACCGGCTGGCAATCCGGCTAACTGGATCCAGACGATTCCCGGCAAGAGCTGGTTCACGATCTTCCGTCTCTACGGTCCGCTGCAGCCGTGGTTCGACAAGACGTGGAAACTCGAGGACATCGCGGAAGTGTCCTGAACGTCGATGTCAGGAGGATTTCCGGTTGGGGCGGGGGCGTCTGCAGAGTTTGTCCGCGAGGACTAGAATCCTTGCAGTCTCTCCCGCAAGCACGCCAACAAGGCGGCCCTCCCAAAAGGAAACCCTCCATGTCTCATCTCTTCGATCCGTACAAGATCGGCGGCCTCGCGCTGGCCAACCGCATCGCCATCGCGCCGATGTGCCAGTACTCGGCAGAGGAAGGATCGGCCACGGACTGGCACATGATCCACCTTGGCAATATGGCGCTGTCCGGTGCCGGATTGCTCATCATCGAAGCCACTGCCGTGTCAGCGGAAGGGCGCATCTCGCCGGCCGATCTCGGCCTCTACAACGATGCCAACGAAGCGGCCCTGGCCCGGGTGCTTGGCGCCGTGCGCAAGTACTCCCCGATTGCCGTGGCCATGCAACTGGGCCATGCCGGCCGCAAGGCGTCGAGCCAGGCGCCATGGGATGGGGGCGCGCAGATTCGCCCCGACCAGCCCACTGGCTGGCAGACGGTGGCGCCGTCCAACGTGCCTCACAGCCCCGACGAAGCGCCCCCGGTGGCGCTTGACAAGGATGGTCTCAAAAAGGTGCGCGACGATTTTGTGGCGGCCGCCAAACGCGCGGCGCGTCTGGGCATCGATGGCATCGAGGTGCATGGCGCGCATGGGTATCTGCTGCACCAGTTCCTTTCGCCCATTGCCAACCATCGCACCGATGAATACGGCGGCAGCCTGGAGAACCGCATGCGCTTTCCGCTCGAAGTGTTCGACGCGGTGCGTGAGGCGTTCCCGGCGGACAAACCGGTCTGGATGCGCGTGTCGGCCACGGACTGGGTGCCGAATGGCTGGGATATCGACGGCACCATCGCGCTCTCTCATGCACTGAAGGCGCGCGGCTGCGCGGCGATTCATGTGAGCACAGGCGGTGTCTCGCCACAGCAGGCCATCAAGATCGGACCGGGATACCAGGTGCCCTACGCGCAACGCGTGAAAGCGGAAGTGGGCCTGCCCACGATGGCGGTGGGGCTCATCACAGAACCCGAGCAGGCAGAGGCCATCGTCGCCAACAACGAAGCCGACGTGATCTCGATCGCGCGCGCGATGCTGTATGACCCGCGCTGGCCGTGGCACGCCGCGGCGAAGCTCGGCGCGCAGGTGTCTGCCCCCAGGCAGTACTGGCGCTCCCAGCCGCGCGGGCTGGAGCATTTGTTTTTCGATATGAAGCACGGGCAGCGGTAAGCGTCAGCGTTCGTTCTCCCGATTGTTTGCTCCCCTCTCCCGCCTTGCGGGAGAGGGGCGGGGGAGAGGGCAAGCCGATCAAATCTCGACATGGTCGGCAAGCAGAACCTCCAGCCCTCTCCCCCAACCCCTCTCCCACTTGCGCGGGAGAGGGGAGCCCATCACATCCCCCGCATTCCCCCCGCACCGCACCATCCCTCAAACGCCCATAACGAAGGGATAACCATGATTGCCGCGCCCTGACGATGGCGCGACCATCGGCCTCAATAGATTGCAGCGGCATTACAAATGCGGGTGCCCCACGAGCCGGCCCGCGCGTCACAGAAGTAGTCGTAGAACGAACTCTGGGAGACACCATGCAAGTCTATGACAGCCTCGTCTATATCTGCGCCATGTTGCTGCTGTGCATGTATGCCTATCTGGGCGTGCAGTCGCAGAGCCTGGCGTTCAAGTACGTCTCGCCGGCCATCGTCGGCGTGCTCGTCTTTGCCTATTCGCTGATGCCGATGCGCCCTATTGGCTGATGCCCGCAGGGCGTTCTCGCATCGTGTTCATGCGCCTGCGCGAAGCAGGCCGCTGATGGCCGCGTGAAGTTCGCCGGGCACTACGGGCTTGTGCAGCAGCGCGGTGCCGCCAGCGTGGACATTGCGCAGGCGATCGGCGGCGGTATCGCCGGTGATGATGATGGTGGGAATCTGGCGGCCCGCGCGTTCGCGGATAGCCGCCGTTGCCTCGTGGCCGGTACGCTGACCGCGAAGGCGATAGTCCGCCAGGATCAGGTCGGGCACGAAGCCGCTGTCGACCACGGCGAGCGCGTCTTCTTCGGTTTCGGCGGTGCGGCTCGGACAGTTCCAGACAGAGAGCAGTCCGGCCATCGCCTCGCGGATGGCGGCGTCGTCGTCAATCACAAGGACGCGCAGGCCGTCGAGCCGCACGGCGATGTCGGGATGCGCAGTTTCCTCGGGCGCCGTCCAGGCCAGCGGCAAGCGCAGCCGGAAGACCGATCCCCGGCCGGGGGCGGACGCCACCGTCACGCGCGTCTGCATCGTGCGCGCAAGTCCTTCGACAATGGCGAGCCCCAGCCCGAGCCCCTTGCGCTGGTCGCGCTCCGGGTTGCCGAGCTGGTGGAATTCCCGAAAGATCTCGACGTGCTGCGCAGCGGGAATGCCGATGCCGGTATCCCAGACTTCCACCGACACATGAAAGCGCCGGATCCGGCAACCCACGAGCAGCCCGCCGCTGTGTGTGTAGCGGATAGCGTTGGCAATCAGGTTGCGCAGGATGAGTTCGATCAGCGTGGGGTCACCGAACAGCGTGGCCGTGGTGTCGCGCGTGCGGTAGACCAGGCCGCGTTCGTTGGCTTGCGGCGCGAACTCGTTTTCCAGCTTGTGCAGGATCGGCTGCAGCCGGAAGGGTTTGGGGCGCGGCGTCACCACGCCGGCATCGAGCTTTGAGAAGTCGAGCAGCGTGTTCAGCATCTCGCGTGCTGCGCCAGACGATGCCTCGATGTGGTCAAGCAACTGGCGCTGATGAGGGTCGAGCGACGTGCGGCCCAGCGAGACCAGGAACAGGCCAAGTGCATGCAGTGGCTGGCGCAGGTCGTGGCTGGCCGATGCCAGGAATACAGACTTGGCGCGATTCGCTTCTTCGGCGGCGCGCTGCGCATGGCCCGCGCGTGCGGTCTGGTTGCGCAACTGTGAAATCAGCTCCACGTTCTCGAAGCGCAGCGCAATGGCATGCGCAGCTACGCGCGAGTAGTTGCGCGCAAACACGATCAGCACAAACAGGTAGAGCGGCGTGCCGAGGAACATCGGCAGGTAGGCCACATCGTGCGTGTTCAGGAAGACGATCCACACCGGCACGATGGCAGGCACGAAGAAGCCCACGGCCACGGGCAGGCAGGCCGAGAAGACTGCCAGCGCGGCGGCGCTCATACCGGCGATCAGCGACAGCACGCAGATCACCACCGCCGGCGAGCGGATATCGAGATAGAGCCATGCGGCCAGGCCCCACAAGCTGCCGATCAGCACCAGCATGGCGGTCATGGCGCGGGCGTAGCGGCCCGACCCGGATTCGGTCAGCCGGCCCGGCAGGGCGAAGCGGCCAAAATGCGCGAGGGCGCAGAGCGCCACCGTCGCGGTGGCCCACGGCAGGCCGCCCGGGTGTCCATCGGTCAGCGCCAGCCCTAACCCCAGGATCAGCGCGGCCAGTGAGCAGCCGAGCATGGCCATGCCGAAGCTCTGGTCGATCAGCTCCATCTGCCCTGTGAGCAGGCGCGGCTCGGCGTAACGGGGAAGCAGGGGCAGGCGGCGCAGCAGGGGCGGGAGCGACAGGGCCATGGTTGCGCGGAATCAGCGCTGGGCCTGCACGAGGCCGCGCCGCTGCGCTTCCAGAATGGCCTCCACGCGGCTGACCACGCCCAGGTGATCGAGGATCGCCGCCACATGAACCCGCACCGTGTTTTCGGACAAGCCCAGGTGATAGGCAATGACCTTGTTCGAGCGGCCCAGGTTGAGCTGGTTCAGCACTTCCAGCTGGCGCGGTGTGAGCTGGCTCGGCTGGTACGCGGATGTGGCCAGGGTGCGGTGTTCCTCCGCGGGAAAATGCGTGCCGCCCGCCAGGCAACCCGCAATGGCTTGCTCGATCTCGTGCGCATCGGCGGACTTCGGCAGGAACCCGGCAATCTCGCGGCGCGCTTCGGCCGGGATCGCCTCGATGCCGGAGGTGCCCGAGACGATCACGATGCGCGCGGCCGGAAAGTGCCGCCGCAGCACCCGTATGCCCTCGATCCCGTTCAGGCCAGGCATCTGGATATCGAGCAGCACGATATCCACGGGTTGGGTGCCATGCTGCTCCACGGCCTGCATCACGGCGCCAGCCTCGATGATCGACGCCACGCTGGGGCTGTCGGCCAGCAGCAGCTTCAGGCCGGTGCGAAACAGGGTGTGATCGTCGATAAGCAGCAGGCGGGCGCGCGACATGGGGCAGGACGCAAGTGGCGGAAACGGCAGGTTCCTGATTGGACTGGATTCGACGCGGCTTGTCCATGCCCGCACGGCCTCGATCGATAGAAGTAGTCCGGAAAGATTATTGGCAGCGTAGTGGGCGGGTGACAGAGTCGGCCATGGACAAATTCCGCGACTTGTCCATACCACTTCTCATACCCGCTACCTCCCGGCTGCGGGTATTTTTTTGTGTGGCGATTGAGGACGTCAGGCGGCCTTGCCTCGGCCTTTGACTTCCTGAAGTGATCTATGACAATCACGGATAAGTGGCGCCGAAGTCCCCCACTCACCGTACCCCTCACGCAACAAACGCCCGATACCCCTCTTTTCATGTATTGCAAACGGTACATGCAATGCTGTTACAATCGACACGTTTGCTTACAAAAAGTGATTTTTGTAGCAGAAAAAATAAATATATCGGGGTGGAGTCTGCTATGAAGGTTGTCGTTCCCTTCCTGTTTTCCGCATTGGTTGTCGTTGCCGGGTGTGCACAAAGCCCGGAGTCGCAGTTGGCGCCGCGTTCGCAGACGGTGCATCTGTGCAATGGCAATAGCTGCACGGATCAGGACCGCCGTATCTCGACGTTCCAGGGCGCCCCGGTGGATGCCGAGGCCGAGCGGCGCTTCAACGCGCTGGTGCAGGTGGCCGAGCGCAATCCGAACGCGGCCTATGACCTGGGTTTGCGCCTGCTGCGTGGCGATGGCGTGGAGCGCAACAGCTACCAGGCAATCGAATGGCTGCGCAAGGCTGGCGACAACGGCCACGTGCAGGCCCAGTTGGCGCTGGGGCGTCTCTACCTGATGGGTTTCGAGGAAATGGGCTCGGACCCCGCCGAGGCGGAAGCCTGGCTGACCCGTGCGGCGGCCAAGGGCAACAAGGAAGCCGCCGAACTGATTCCGCAAGCGCAGGCCGCCAAGAAGGACGAGCAGGCCCTGTATCGCGTGCGCGAAGCCTATCGCAAGTCCTGGATCGGTTGGTACAGCGGTTATCCGTACTACTACGTCTGGGGCAATTCCGGCTGGTACCTGCGTTAGGCATGGGTTGAGGCCTGCGGCAGGTTTGCCACGCAGGCCACTTCCGCCCCCGCTCGCGCCGGAACACTTCCCGCGTGGGCATCGCTCCCTGAATCTCTTATCTATCCGTCTACAGGAACGCGTTTCTCATGCAGAAGAAGACATCTTTGCGCCTGGCCACCCTGGCCGCTTCCCTGGTTCTGGCAGGTTGCGCCGGCATGCCCGGTGGCGGCGGTTCGATCACCACCGGCAACGCGCCGACGGCCGCCACGGGCGCTGCGGGCGGCGCCACCAGCGTGAATGCCAATCCGACGCTGGAACGTTGCGACAAGCCGCTTGGCACGCTGGCGGTGGACGATGGCCGGGGCAAGGAGTGGTATGCAAGCTTTGGCGCCACCACCAAGATCACGACCATCGAGCCGCTGATTCGCCTGGCCGTGCAACAGTCGAACTGCTTCGTGATCACGTCCGTGGGCAACAATCGTACCGAGAGCAAGCTCACCGCGATCACGGACAAGCAACGCAACTCGGGCGAGTTCCGCGCCGGTTCGAAGCAGCAGAAGGGTCAGCGCGTGGCCGCCGACTACTACATGGAACCGGCCATCATCATCGACAACGATCCCACGGGCCAACTGGCCGCGGGCGTGGGCAGCCTGTTCGGCAGCGTGGGTGCGCTGGTGGGCGGCGCCATGTCGAGCAAGGTTTCCGTCGTGACGCTGACCATGATGGACATCCGCTCGGGCGTACAACTGTCGATCTCGGAAGGCAATGCGACCGCCACCAATTTCGGTGCGGCGCTGGGCGCGTTCGGCGGCGGTGCCGCTGGCGGCCTGGGCGGTTTCTCGCGCACGCCGGAAGGCAAGGCCACCGTGGCGGCGTTCATGGACGCCTACAACAACATGGTCGTCTCGCTGCGCAACTACAAGGCCCAGGAAGTGAAGGGCGGCCTGGGTCGCGGCGGTCAACTGAAGGTCGGTTCGTAATCTGCCTCGCTGATCTCCTGGCCTGCCCTGGCGGCAGGCGGGAGATCGAGCCGCCTCGTCCTGAGGCGGTTCTCTTTCCAGTCCTGAAGATCTAGTCGATCAACTTGCCATCCGCATCGAAGAACGGATGCAGCGGGCCGTGGTCGCCGCTGGCAGCCAGATGCGTAACCAGTCCGTGCGACGGGTGCCACCAGTGCAGCAGGTAGCCAGGCGGCTCCATGCGAAAGCGCGACGCGGCTTGCGGATCGAGGTCGAGCGCCACCTGATGGGCCGGGCCCGGTGCGGTCATCGCAATTGTGCCGCCGAAGCGTCGCGTGATGTGCCGATGCAAATGGCCGCAGATCACGCGTTCCACCTGCGGATGGCGGGCGATAACCGCTTCCAGCGCGGCGGCGTTGTCGAGCCCCTGCACGTCCATGTGTCCGATCCCGGTATGAAAGGGCGGATGGTGCAGCATGACCAGCGTCGGGCGCACGGGAGCGGCATTCAGCGTGGCGTCGAGCCAGGCCAGGCCATCGGGTTGCACGCGGCCGCCGGGCTGACCGGGCTGCGTGCAGTCGAAGCCGATGAGCCGCAGCGGTCCGGCATCGATGGCGTAGTGCATTGGCGCCTCGCCATCTCCCGCGTCGAACAGGTAGTCGTGATCGGGAAAAACGCGCCGTAGCGACGTGCGGTGATCGTGATTGCCGGGCAGTAGTTTTACGGGCATCGGCAGGCGCTGCAGGATATCGCGCAGGAAGCGGTATTCGTGCTCGTCGCCGAAGTCGACCAGATCGCCGGTGACCACCACGATGTCGGCCAGTTGCGGTGCGGCCAGGATGGTGTCGATCAACGCATGCAATGCACCGGCAGTGTCCACGCGGCGATAAGACAGCTTGCCGCCCGCCTTGATATGCAGGTCGGTGATCTGGGCGACGAGATAGGGTTTGCCGAGCGCGTCAGGCGTGTTGGGCGTGTTGGGCGTGGCTACGGTCATGCGGCTTGTGGAAGGGTGATCAGGTGATTGGTGTCGATGCGCAGGCCCACGCGCTGGCCGGTCTGCCAGGCGTCGCGCCGTGCCGTATCGACGATGAGCGGTGCACCGGCGCCGACATCCACCAGCAGACGTGTGTGATCGCCGAGGAATAGCGCGGTCACGATCGCGCCTTCCACATGCGCGTGATCGGCCTCGACCAGCGTGACGTCCTCGGGGCGGAACATCAATCGCACCGATGCGGACACCGGCATCTCCTGTGGCGGGCCCATCGGCACGGTGCCGCCCGGCACACGCCAGCGGCCGGCTTCGGCTTGCCCTGTCAGATGGTTCATCGTGCCGATGAAGTCCGCCACGAAGGCATTGGCTGGCTGGCGGTAGATATCCTGCGGCGTGCCGGATTGCGCAATGCGGCCACGGTCCATGACGATGATGCGGTCGCCCAGCGCCATGGCTTCGGCCTGGTCATGGGTGACATACACCGCCGTGATACGCAGGCTGCGCAGCAACTGGTTGATATCGGCGCGCAGGGTGTCGCGCAGCTTGGCGTCCAGCGCGGTGAGCGGTTCATCGAGCAGTAGCACGCGCGGCTGCACGGCGATGGCGCGGGCCAGTGCCACACGTTGACGCTGGCCGCCCGATAGCTGATCGATGCGCCGGTCCGCGAGCGGTTCCAGATGCATCATCGCCAGCATTTCATCCACGCGGCGGCGACGCGTGGCGGCATCGGTGCGGCGCACACGCAGGCCGTAGCCGATGTTCTCGGCCACGGTCATGTTCGGAAACAGCGCGTAGTTCTGGAACACCATGCCTACGCCGCGTCGCTCGATGGGTTGGTCCGTCACACGCGTATCGCCGAACCAGATCTCGCCGCCGGCATCGGCTTGCTCCAAACCGGCGATGATGCGCAACGTGGTGGTCTTGCCGCAGCCCGAGGGGCCGAGCAGCACGACCGTTTCGCCAGCGCCGATGTCCAGGTCGAGCGGTTGCAGCGCGACGGTGCCATCGGCAAAGGTCTTGGCGCACTGGCGCACGCGGATCGAAGTCGGTTCATGCATGGCGGGTCTCGGCGGCAGGGCGCGTGGTCGTTTGGGGGGAGGTAGCGAGCGGGGCAATGGACTCGGCAACGGCATCCGGCGTGTGGCGGCGTGCGCGCGCACCCAGCGCACTCATCCACTGCATGAAGACCAGCAGCGGAATGATCATCACGAAGAAGACGATGGTGTAGGCGGAGCCGATTTCCAGCCGCATCGACGCGTAGCTGTCGGCCAGTCCTACGGGCAGTGTCTGCGTGGTGGGGGTATGCAGCATCCACGTCAGGTTGAATTCGCCCATCGACAGCGTGACCACCATCAACGCGCCGGCCAGGATGCCCTGCCGGCAATTGGGCAGCACCACGGTGAAGAAGCGTTGCATGCGCGTGGCGCCCAGGCTGGCGGCGGCGTCTTCGAGCGTGCGGATGTCGATGGCCGAGAGAATCGCCAGCACCGATCGCACCATGAACGGCAGCGTGAACAGTACGTGGCCGATCAGGATGAACACCCAGCTTGTGCGCAGGCCCTGCAAGCTGCCGTAGAGCAGGATCAGCCCCAGCGCGGTAGCCAGACCCGGCACCGCCACGGGCAGCATCAGCAGTTCCTCGATCAGCCGCGTCACGCGATTGCGGCGCAGTGCCATGTAGTACGCGGCAGGCACGCCGATTACCAGCGTGCAGGCCAGGCAGGCCAGCGCGATGCCCACCGACAGAAAGATGGTGTTGCGATACAGCGACCAGACTTCGACGAGCCAGCGCGTGGTCAGCCCGCTCGACAATCCGACAAAGATGTTGTTGGTGAGACCGGCCAGCACGGACAGCACCACGGGTACGGTCATGAATGCGCAGACGGCCAGCGTGAGTGCGAGTTGCAGCCAGTATCCGGTGCGGCGGGGTTGGGACGTGACAGATGTTTTCATCGATGAAGTCCCTCAGGCCGTGGCGGCAACGGCGTCGCCGGAGTACCAGCGCGCCAGCGCCAGCAGGGCCCAGGTGACTACGCCAAGCAGGATCGACAGCGCGGCGGCCATGCCGAAGTTGGCGTAGTTGGTGAACTCGTTGTAGATGGTCAGCGGCAGCACGTCGAGTTGCGTGGCCAGCGTAAAGGCGGTGCCAAACGCGCCCATGCTCGTGGCAAAGCAGATGGCACCGCTCGACAGCATGGCCGGCATCAGCGCAGGCAGCATCACGTCGCGCACCACGCGCCACGGGCTGGCGCCCAGCGAGCGGGCCGCTTCTTCCAGCGAGGTATCGAGCTTTTCCACGGCGGCCATCACGGTCAGGATCACGCGCGGAATCGAAAAATAGAGGTAGCCGACGAACAGGCCGACCAGCCCATAGGCAAAGGTCCAGCGCTCGCCAACGAGTGCATCGCCGATGTTGGCAAGCAGGCCATTGCGGCCGCCGAGCATGATGACCATGAAGCCGATCACCACGCCGGGGAACGCCAGCGGAAACGTCAGCATGGCCACCAGCATGGGCTTGCCCGGCACGGAGTGGCGCTGCAGGAACGTGCCCGAAATTCCGGCGATCACCAGCGTCGCCAGCGTAACGAGCGCGGACAGCACCACGGTGACCAGCAGGCTGTGCAGATACCGTGGGCTCGACAGCACGATCCAGTACACGCCAGCGCCCTGCTTGCCCGTCAGGCTGACCTCGATCAGGCGCGCCATCGGCAGGCAGAAGAACGCCAGGAATACCACGAGCGCTGGCAGCGCGAACAGGAAGAGGGCGGGGGAGCGTTGGGTCATGATCGAGGGTGGGCTGCGCGGACTTAGCGCACTTCCTTCAGGTACTGGTCGCTGAATGCCTTCTGCACCTGGGCCATCTTGCCGAAGTCCACGGGCTTGGCGCGTGCGTAGTCAGCGGCCGGCAAGAAGCGCGACTGCACCTCTGCTGGCATCGGCACGTTGCGCACCGGACGCAGGTAGGCGTTGGCCCACAGCGCCTGGCCTTGGTCGGACAGCACGAAATCCAGCACCTTGCGGCCATTGTCGGCATGCGGCGCGTTGTTGACCAGGCTCATCACATAAGGCACCACCAGCGAGCCTTCCTTCGGAATCACGAAGGCCACGTTGGCGCGGTCCTTGTACTTGGCGCGATAGGCGTTGAAGTCGTAGTCCAGCAGGATGGGGATTTCACCGGAGAGCACGCGCGCATAGGCGGTCTGCTTCGGCACGATGGGCTGGTTCTTCTGCAGGTCGCGGAAGAACTTGAAGGCCGGGCCGAAGTTGTCGAGCGTGCCGCCCAGGGCCTGGTTCACGGCCACGGCGCCCACATAGCCGACGAACGCGCTGGCCGGGTCGAGATAGCCGATCAGGCCCTTGTATTCGGGCTTGAGCAGGTCAGCCCACGACTGTGGAACGGGTTTGCCGCGCAGCGCATCCACGTTGACCATGAAGCCGAGCGTGCCCGAGTGGATGGCGAACCAGTTGCCCTGCGGGTCTTTGAGACCGTCGGGGATGTCGTTGAAGTGCGCGGGCTTGTACGGCTGCGTCACGCCATCGGCCTTGGCCTGGATGCCGAAGGTCACGCCGAGGTAGGTCACGTCGGCCACGGGGGCGGCCTTCTCGGCCACAAGTTGCGCGAGCGACTGGCCCGAGTTCTTGTTGTCGTGCGGCACGGTGACGCCGGTCTTTTCCTTGATCGCGCGGATCTGCGCGGCCCAGTCGGCCCATTCCGGCGGGCAGTTGTAGCAGATGGCGGTCTGCGCGGCGGCGCCCTGGCTGAACGTGGCGGCAAGCGTGGCGGCGGATGCGGTGATGGCCAGCCAGCGCAGCGGGCGGCGCCAGAAGGATTGCGTCGACATGTAAGGCTCCCTGGTGAGGTATCGGATAACGGGGTGAGTCTGACGAAGGTGCGGCAACAGCGAACAAAAACTCGAAGTCAGGCGGGCGGACCGACGGTGCCATCGATACGCAGCGCATGCGGCAGCAGCAACGCGCTGTCATCGGCGCCGTTCTGGGTCATCTCTTCGATCCTGGCACCGGCGCCCTGATGGCCCAGGCGGCGCAGCAGGCGCGCAATGGCCTGGGCGCCGATATCGGCGTTGGGCTGCACGACGGTGGCCAATGGCGGCTCGACGAGCGCCCCGAGCGCGATGCCGTCGTAGCCGAGCACCGACACATCGCGCGGCACACGCAGGCCCAGGCGTTTCAGGTCGGAGATCACGCCGATGGCGAGCAGGTCGTTGGTGCAGAAGAATGCGGTAGGCGCGGAGGTGGTCCCCATCAGCGCGCGAATCTGGTCGGCGTTGCTGGCGGTGTGCGAAGGCAGGTTGACCGGTTCGAGTACCGGCAGGCCGTTGGCCTGCATCGCATCCTCGTAGCCGGCAAAGCGCTGCCGTGCACGGTCCGATGCGGTGAAGGCGCCTGACACGACAGCGATGCGCTGGTGCCCGGCGGCGATCAATGCCCGGACGCCTTCGGCGGCGCTGGTGCGGTTATCGACGGAGACGGAATGGCGCGGCTGCCCATTGGGTTGCCCATTCGCACGCATGGTCACCTGGTTGTAGGCCAGCACGTATGGCACGGCTTCCTGGTCGAGTTGATCGAGCACGTTGCTGTCGCAGGCATCGGCCACGGTCAGGACCATGCCATCGACGCGATGCCGCAACAGATATTCCACCCGCTCGCGCTCGCGTGCCGGATCGTAGTTGCTCGTCACCAGCATCAGGGAGTAGCCTGCGGACATTGCCGCTTCTTCGATGCCGCGCCAGCATTCGGCAAATACGGCGTTGTCGAGGGTGGGCAGCATCACGCCGATGATGCGCGTCTGCTGGGCGCGCAGCTTGGCGCCGAGCAGGTTGGGGCGGAAAGACAGGCGCCGTGCGGCGTCATGCACGCGCTGGGCGGTGGCCTCGCGCACCAGTTGCGGATGGCTGAAGACGCGCGAGGCGGTGGCCAACGATACCTTGGCGGCCAATGCCACATCGGCCAGGGTCACGCCATGGCCGGGTTCGGCCGAAGCAAGGCGGGGCGTGAGTGCGGCACGACGGGATGGCGGCATGGTTCCTCTCGGATCGATCGCTCGAACACTCAATGAAAACGTTTTCATTGAAGCGCCGAAAAATCAGGCGTCAAGGAATATCTGCGCTGCACTGCCGCAATTTGGTCAGTGCAGGCTCCCGCGCCTGTCATTGCCGCGCATTGTCACGGGCAGGTGTGACGGGACGATGACAGGCGGGAATTGGCGCGCCGCCGTTACTTCGTCCTGGGTGCCGCGCTGAACGTTTTGTTGGCGATCTTCCACACCCCGTCGATCTGCAGCAAATTCATGTAGTCAGTAAAGACCACTTCCGGATAATCGAGCACGATCTTGGCCGTGGCCGCATTGCCCACCACGTCGAAGCTCGCGATATGGCGGCGGCGCTGCGCCTCGTCCGGCTGCGGCTCACCCTGGAAGCGCTTCGAGAATTCCTCGACGGTCAGCGAGTGCAGGGCGCCGTCGCGGAAGGAAATGATGCGGGCGTCGGCGTGGAAAGCCGCGAAGATAAACTCGGCCCGGCCTGTGCGATGGGCTTCCAGGTATTGCTCCAGCGGGGCAAGGGCGGGAATGTGCTGCGAGGTGGCGGCGGGGTTGGTCATGCTTGTCTCCGGTTTGTCTGGGGTGGAACGGCCGATCATTGTATCCGTAAATTGTATGCAAAATAGTGGGTGCGTCGACGGATGCTGGCTGGGCCACCCTCCCAAAGCAGTAGGCGGCAACACTCAAGTCGGGCTGGCGCATGCCGATAGATCAGCAGTGGGAGTGGCATCTGCCCACAGCTGATTCGTACAAGAACGATACCTAGCCTGTTTGAGCGCAAAGCCTTGTCACGACCTCTGACGCCCTCCATTGCCGATTGCCTCGAACACAAATTGCTGCGGCCGGTATTCCAGCCGATCGGCTCGCTCGTCACGGGCGATGTATTTGGTTACGAGGCACTGATCCGCGGCCCGGCAGGCTCGCCGCTGGAGAGCCCTATCGCGTTGTTCGCCGAAGCGGCGCGCGTGGGCAAACACGTTGCGCTGGAGCGGCTGGCCGCGCGTATCTCGATCCGCACGTTCATGGACCTGGGCCTGCCCGGCAAGCTGTTCCTGAACTACAGCGCGGATTCCCTCCGCGACATCGAAGATACGCGTGACGAGGTACGCGTCTTCCTGCAGGGGCAGGGGCTGCCGTCGGACCGCATCGTGCTGGAACTGACCGAACAGGCGCCGCTGGGGCCGATGGAAACACTGGCCAAGGCCGTGTTCTCGATCCGTAGCCGGGGCGCGCAGTTCGCGCTGGACGACTATGGCACCGGCCACGCCAGCCTGGGGCAGTGGATCGCCTTGAAACCGGACTACGTGAAGATTGCCCGCGTGATCATCGACGGCGTGGCATCGTCGCCGTTCCAGCGCGAGGCACTGCAGGCGCTATGCAAGCTGGCGCGGACATCGGGCACGCAATTGATTGCCGAAGGGATCGAACGAGAGGACGACCTCGTGGTCTGCCGCGATCTGGGCATCGACCTGGCGCAAGGTTACCTGCTGGCGAGACCGTCGCCGGAACCGCCGCTGACGTTGTCGGACGCGTCGCTGCGGGCGCTGCATCGGGGACGGTTGCGGTTGGCGAAGTAATAAGTAGCGGGAGAGGGGAGCAAACCGAGAGGCGAAGCAAACCTACAACGCCGCAGGCGCCGAAGCCCCAACCCCGCTCGCTGGCACCATCTCCACCGGCGCCTCCACCTCCGAAGCCGGCACCGCCTCCACCACCTCACCCGGATCCAGCGCCATCCCATTGTCAGCCGCCGCCGATGGCGACGACGCTGGCGGCAGCGCCTCCGCTTCCGTAGTCGGCAGCACAGGCCGGCGCGGTGTAGGTCTTGGCGCAGGCACCGCTTCTTCAGCCTTCTTCGACGCGAACAGCTTCTGATACCAGCCGCGCACCGTATCGGTCAGTCCCGAATACCAGGTCCGCTGATCGACTTCCGCAAAGCGGGCGCGACCATCCACCACCCGTGCACGGATGGCGCGCTGATAGAAATCACCGACGATGGGTAGCGCGCTGTGGGCGCCCTGGCCCCAGTAGTCGCTGCGCAGCGTCACGCGGCTGTCGTTGAAGCCCACCCAGGCACCGGCCACGAGCTGCGGATGCATCAGGATGAACCAGCCGTCGGCGCTGTCCTGCGTGGTGCCGGTCTTGCCGGCCACGTCGGCGCGGATGCCGTAACGGCTGCGGATGGCCGTAGCCGTGCCCCGGTCCACCACGTCACGCATCACGTCGAGCAACGTATCGTTGGCCGTGGCCGACAGCGCGCGCTCTGGCGAGGCAGGCCGGAACTGCGCCAGCAGGTTGCCTTCGCGGTCCTCGATGCGCGTCAGCATCGACGGGGCGATGTACTGCCCGCCATTGGCGATGGTGCCGTAGGCCGACACCATTTCCCTGAGCGTGACCGGACTCGTTCCCAGCGCCAGTGACGGTACTTCTTCCAGCTTGCTGTCGCGCACGCCCATGGCGCGTGCCAACCGCGCCACGCGCTCCGGCCCGATGGTCTGCACGAGCTGCGCGGTGATGGTGTTCTTCGAATAGACCAGTCCGTCGCGCAGACTCATGGCGCGTCCCGTTGGCGGGGATTCGTCGGCAGGGCGCCAGATTTCGCCGCCGACGAGTTTCATTTCCACGGGCTGGTCGATGAACGTTTCGTCGGGGCTTTCGCCGCGAGCGAACGCGGCGCCGTAGACAAACGGCTTGAACGTGGAACCGGGCTGGCGCCGCGCCTGTGCCACGTGGTCGAAGGCGTCGACGCTGAAATCGCGGCTGCCGACCCAGGCGCGGATCTCGCCCGTGGCTGGGTCCAGCGCCATGAAGCCCGCCTGCACACGGGTCTTGGTCTGACGCAGTGTCTGCATGAATGCGTTGTCGCGCATCAGGTGCTGCAGCACCTCGTCCTCGGGTTGCCCGGCCGCCACGGCGTTGCGGAACTCGGGGGTCTCGCGCACGAATGCCTGCACCAGTGCGCGGCTCTCCCCCCATCCTGCACGTGGTGCCCATGCGGCATTGGCAATCGATTGAAGCTGGTTGCCCTGGCGCGCCACAGCCTGGTTGGCTGCCGCCTGGAGCCGCGAATCGATCGTCGTGCGGATGACCAGTCCGTCCGTATAGAGGTTGTAGTCGTGGCGGTCTGCCCACGCGATCAGCCATTTGCGCAGTTGCTGGGCAAAGTGCGCGGCCGGGCCCGGCTCCTCCACCTGGCGCTCGAAATCGATCCGCAGCGGACGTTTGACGAGCGCGTCGTACCGGGTGGCGTCGAGCTTGCCGCGCTTCACCATCTGTCCGAGCACGGTATTGCGGCGCTCCAGTGCGCGCTGTGGGTTCAGCACCGGGTTGTAGTAGCTGTTGCCCTTGAGCATGCCGATCAGCGTGGCAGCTTCCAGTACGTCGAGCTTGCGCGCGGATTTGTCGAAGTACGTGCGCGCGGCCATCTCGATGCCGAACGCGTTGTACAGGAACGGCACCGTGTTCAGGTACGTCTCCAGGATTTCTTCCTTGGAGTAGAGCGCCTCGATCTTGAACGCGGTGATGGCTTCCTTGAGCTTGCGCGTCATGGTGGGCGCCCGGCCGATCTCGTCCGGATACCGGTTGCGCGCCAGCTGCTGCGTGATGGTGGACCCGCCCTGACGGTCGCCCGAGAACGTGTGCAGCGCGGCGGAGGCCGTGCGGCGCCAGTCCAGCCCATGGTGCTGATAGAAGCGATGGTCCTCGGTGGCGATCAATGCATCGACCACGTTGGGCGAGATATCGGCCAGGGTCACCCAGTCGCGATTCGCCCAGCGGTAAACCGCCAGTTCCTTGCCGTCGGCCGAGAGGACCTGGGCGGGCTGTTCGGACTTGGCCTTGCGGATATCGCTGATGCCCGGCGTGAACGGGATCAGGACGATGACATAAAGCAGGAACAGCGCCGGGATGGCAGCGACAGCCAGCAACGCGGTGCGCCGGGTAGGGCGGTGCAGGTGCTGGCGCAGCGGTGCGAGCCGTGGGGCGATATGGGTCTTGTAGAAATCCGGGCGCATCGAGGCAGGCAGGGCGGACGCGGGCAAAACGCCACGAAACCGTCAAATGCCTTTCACAGAAAGGCTGCATCGTACCAAACCGCGGATCGGGAAAACCCGTATGTTTTGGTGCGAAAAAACAACGAGACGCGGCTTTTCGATGTACTCGCACCAAAGTGCGGCCAGACCGTCACATGAATTTCACATTCGATTGAAACAATTCGCCTGCCCCCAACGGTCATCGTTTCGGAAAGTGACAGAAATGTAAGGTTCACACAGCCGGGACGAGGCGGGGAAGCATCTCAATGTCTTAACAAAACGAGAAACTCACAGTGAAGAAAGCTCTATTTGCGCTGGCAGCTGCAGGCGCCTGCACCCTCTCCGGCGTGGCGTCGGCCCAGTCGGCTTCCAACGTGACGCTGTACGGTATCGTCGATGCTGGCGTCGAATTCGGCAACCACGTGACCCAGTCCAACGGCGCTGGCCAACCGGCCACCGTGGGCAATTCGGTCCGCATGAGCTCCGGCAACCTGTCGGGTTCGCGTTGGGGCCTGCGTGGTGCGGAAGACCTCGGCAACGGCCTGAAGGCGATCTTCACGCTGGAATCGGGTTTCGACATCGACACCGGTACGTCGGGCCAGGGCAGCCGCCTGTTCGGCCGCCAGGCTTTCGTCGGCCTGCAAGGCACGTTCGGCGCCGTGACCCTGGGTCGCCAGCAGAACTCGCTGTACGACCTGTTCGGCGCCTACGACCCGATGGCTGTCGGCCCGAAGTTCTCGCTGAATTCGGTTGACTCGGCCTTCAACGGCCGCGCCGACAACGCGCTGAAATACACGGGCAAGTTCGGTGGCCTGACCACCACGGCCTTCTACAGCACGGGCCGCGACAACAACGGCGAAGTGCCGGGCGACTACAAGGCTGGCCGCAACTTCGGCGCCGGTGTGGCCTACGCCGCTGGTGGCTTCTCGGTGGGCACCGCCTACGACCAGTACCAGGGCGCCACGACGGCTGTCTCGGACAAGGCCGTCAAGCGCTGGGCTCTGGGTACGTCGTACGACTTCCAGGTAGCCAAGGTGTTCGCCGGCTATCGCTGGATGCGCGATGACGGCATCGCCAGCGCCACGACTGCCGCCACGCGCAACAACGTGTACTGGGTGGGCGGTCTGTACCGCGTGACGCCGGCCCTGTCGCTGACGGGTGCCGCGTACTACCAGGACACCAACAACAGCGACAACGATCCGTGGATGTTTGTGCTGTCGGCCGACTACGCGTTCTCGAAGCGTACCGACGCATACCTGAACATCGGCTACACGAAGAACAAGGGCAACGCCGCCCTGAGCATGAGCAGCTCGATCCCGGTTCAGGCAGGTTCGAACCAGACCGGCGCCGTGGTCGGCATCCGTCACCGCTTCTAAGCAGGAGACACCGGCAGACGGGGCCTTTCCCCCCGCCCCTGCCGGATAACAAACGCCCCTCACCCGACTTGGCGGGAAGAGGGGCGTTCTGTTTTGGGGGGCGCGTTCGCAGGGTCAGTTGGGCACGGCACCGTTGTCCGAGGCGCGCAGCCGCTCCAGCGAGCGCGTGAGCATTGCACCCTCCTCGGCATCCACCGTAGCGTGAAGCGTCTCTATGGCATGGTGCAGCCGGTCACGGTCAGGGCGCGACAGGTGGCGCGCGGTCTCCATCGCTTCCAGTTCCTTGTCCACACGCTTGGTCAGCTTGCGCACGAACTCGGGATCGAGCTGGCCCTGGCTCGCACCATGGGCGATGTGATAGATCAAGGCGGCCAGACCGTCGGCGGTGGTTTCCGTGCTGGCAGGAGGATTGCGTTTCATGGCGACTCCGTTTTGCTGGTCTGTTTCATTCTAGAGAGTCCACCGATGGAAAGACGTTGCGATGTGTTTCCGAAGTGGGGCGAATGTGGCGCCTGAGCCGCTACGCTTTCTTATTGCCGAAATATTTCATCACCAGAATGTCACGCAGCCGGTTCCGCAGTACAAGTCGGGAACCTCGGATGCGACCGCAGTCGCCTCGGACCGGCGTGGATGCCTTGTCGTTAAGCCACGGAAGCTCACGGTTGCAGACAGAAGCGCCGGGCATGGCGAGGACCTTTGTGTAGAGCGGGGAATCGGGCCGTCTTCAGGACGGCTCTTTTTATTTGGGGCACTGCAACAGCCTCGGGACGTTCCAGCGGGATCGACGAATGTAGTTGTTCCCGGACATGGTGCATTCGCTGAAGCCGTCAAAGACAACATCCACGCCTTGGCCACTAGAGAGTTGAATAGCTTCCGCCGCGAAGTGTCAATCCGGGTCGGCGCACGCCTCGAGAGCGCGGCGGTATTCCCTTTCCTCATGCCTGGTATGTTATTAGACGTCGTTCCATAACAGTTATATTCCATTCACGGGACTGATATTCCCCCCAACTGGTCATACACAGTTATGGCGTAATAGGCAGTCTATCCACACACACCCCTGAAAAAGGGGTATTTTTTTGACTTAAATTTGTAAAAGCTATGCCATAAACTTGCATGGCATGCAGAGTGTGAACGCGTCGTACATCACAGCACTGCTTGTTTCGTATAGTCCGACTTTCCTTGATAGCCGTGTAGTTGGGTAGAGGAGGAGGAATAGATGAAGCGCCAAACTGTGGATGAGCCTTTCGTTCGTTGTTCCGCTCTCAACGACACGCTTGCCCGCGATGGGTGTAGCGCAGTGGATTTCGTCACGCAGCTTCGCAACCTCGCCTTCGAGATCTCCCCTGCGTTGTTGCGCAGTCTGGGTGTCTAAATCTCAGCATGTTCGTGACCGTCAAGGCCCGCGTCTACACCGACGCCACGGGTGTCTGCACGGAGCTCCCAGCACTGATGACGCCAGCTGGCGTGCTGGAGCCTTTGCTCGACTACTGCCTCTATCGCAGCCACGACCGGAGCCTGATGTGGATGTCAAAGGTCGCGCGGTCGGTGCGGATGTTCCTCGAATACCTGCACAGCAATCCGGCCGAGCGCGACACCTACCGCCTGTTTCAGAACTTCGCCCAGCGCCTCTACACCGGGACCTTCGACCGGCAGAGTGGGCTCGACCCCAGCGGCTTGTGCTGGGCGCCACGCTCGCCGCAAGATGCCTCCAACATCATCACGCATCTCTCAGATTTCTTCGACTGGCTGGGTGAGATGCGGTCCGTGGCTGCCCGGATAAATCCCCGGTATGCGGGTGGCGCCTTCGACCAACAAACCGACGAGGCCGCCTACCAGTACCGACGCAGCAAAGCCTTTCTCGGACACACCTGGGCCGCAAATGCATCCCCCGCTGAAGGCGGACACCGTGTACGGGGTCGACACCTGTCCAAGGTCGAACAGGGTGACCCGCCGGCCTTCCCGGAGACGCGTTTTGAGGAGCTGCTGACCAAGGGATTCCGCGCGGCCGGGCGCTACGACTACCGTGGCATGCTCATCACCTTGCTGCTGCACGGCGCGGGCTTCCGCGAATCGGAGCCTTTCCATCTCTACATCCCCGATGTGTTCCCGGACCCCGCCAATCCACATCAGGCCCAGGTACTCATCCACCACCCGAGCCACGGTACCGGCCCCGCCGACTGGCGCGACGAGCGAGGACGACCCCGTCAAGGCAACCGCGCGGAATACCTCGCCCACCAGTTCGGCCTGGTGCCGCGCACTCACCTGATGGACCGCCGTCACGCCGGCTGGAAGGGTGGCACCCACGATGCCGCCTACTACAAGCGGGCGTATTGGTTCCTGCCGGAGTATGGCGAATGGTTCCTGCACCTCTGGCACCGTTACCTCGAACAGGTCGCATGCGTCGAGCGTGGCCACCCCTTCGCCTTCATCAACCTGAACCGCGAACCGCTCGGTGCCATGTACACGCTCACGCAATACAACAAGGCCCATGCCGCCGCGTGCGTGCGCATCGGGCTTACAGTCAGCAAGGCGCTGGGAACGACGCCGCACGGTCACCGTCATGCCTACGGCCGGCGACTTCAGAATGCCAGCGTCGACAAGCCGTTCATCCGCCGCTTCATGCATCACGCCTCGCTGCAGAGTCAAGAGGTCTACACACAGCCGAACACTCGCGAGACTCTAGCCGAGCTCCAAGCAGCCGCACAACGCATACAAGACAGGTACAAAGAGCCGCAACTTGGGCCGCGATTGTTGCTGCCTGGCATTGAACTCAACCACTGAGGCGCTGCCCATGGCCAAGAGACGGACGACAGCGAAGATTTTTGTCACTTCCCAAAAAAACGAGAAGGGTGTGTGGCGCGTCACGGATACGACCCTCGGCTGGGTCGAGCGGGACTATCCACAGCTCGCCGCGTGGCGAGTCATGGCAGTAGAGTGGCTAAAGGGCGAAACGCATGGTGTTGGCGGGAGACTCCAGGGGTTGGTGACATTTTTTGAGCGCTACCTTGTTCAGCATGCGCTACCGCTCGACCCCGCGGTGTTTTTGGCACGCGCGACGGTCCTGCCCGACTTCTATCAGGCAGTTTGCCCGGATTCGGAAGTAGGTATCAGGTACAACAACGCTATCCACGCCTTCCTGCAGTTCGTATTGCAGCGTGAGTTCAGCGAGACCGCTGACGACGGCCAACCGGTAGTCTTGCCCGCCTTCCGCAACCCCGTGCCGTGGAAATCCCATGGCGGCCTACCGAGGCGGTACGAGAGTGTGCATGCGCCGCTGCCCTACGGCTACATCGACGAACTGCGGCTGATGCTTGCGTCTGGCGCGCACTTCCGCGACTGGCAGTGGGCACATACCGCCTTGGGGGCGGAAATCGGTCAGCGTGGGCGCGTCGCACCCGATTGGTTCGAAGTGACCGAATCCCAGATTGACCAGAACGACCCGGACTGCGTGTGGCGCGTGCGCAAGCTAAGCAAGGCTGGATATCGAGGCGGACAGGTGCTGGAGATGTGGAGCCCGGTCCGCTGGGTGGCCTTGCTCGTGAAGCTCATCCTCCCGCTGCGCACCTTCCAGGTCCGCATGCTGGACTCTGGCGAGGCTGACACCTGGCGCTACGCTGCCGGCAACTGGACGTTGAATTCAAACCGGCTCGCAGAGGGCAGCGAACGCCGCCCTCTGCAACAGGGAGTGTTTCGCCGCAGTGACCCGCTCGTCGATGGTGAGGCCGCCTCAACAGTGCTCTACATCAACACCAACAAGACCGCCGACATCGCCAAGTCTGGCGCCGACAAGGGCTACGTGTTGCCATGGGCACTTGGTGGACCGGTGCATCAGGATGCCATCTACTGGCTGGAGAAACTACGCAACTGGCAAGAAAAGTACAACCCGATAACACGGCGCACAACTTGGATGGAACTAGATGCTCGCCACTTCGGTGCGAAGAGCGACTTGCAACTGGCGGGTTATGCCGACACATGCTTCCTTTTCAGAATGCCGGAAACAAGAGATGGTAAGCGTCATTGCCCGATTGTCGATACGGGGTTGGATGGCTGCTGGTTCTGGTTGCTAGAGGCACTTGAAGACCGGCTCGCCGACCGGGGTGAGTCTCATCGCAATGGCACAGCAATTAGGTTCTTACCCCCGGTTGCAGAGCGAGCAGGCTATGGCACAACGCTCTTCCCCCTGCACAGCCTTCGCGTCTCTCTCGTCACCGCACTGGCGCTTGAGGGCCAGGTGCCCTTTCCCGTGCTACAAAGGCTAGTCGGCCACAGCCGCCTGTTGATGACCCTCTACTACACGAAACCCGGCGCGACCTATGTCGGCGACGTGCTGCGCGGCGCGGTGGAGCGTCTGGAAGCAAATAAGGAATCCAGCATCCAGGCCTTCTTGCTCGACACCGAGCACGACGACCTGCTGCAACAGGCAATTTGCAACAGTGTGCCCAGTCTCGCCGCAGCTATCCCGCAGCATCCCGCCGCTCGCAACCCGGCGGGATGGATGCCGATGCATCACGGCCTGTGCCTGGTCGGTGGCAACACTAGCGAAGTTGAAGACAACGGGGCCGTTGGCGGTTGCCACAATGGTGGGCCTAACCTCGGATCCGTCGGTAAGCTGAAACATGGGCCCGTACCCGGCGGCACCCGCAACTGCGTGCGCTGCCGCTGGTTTGTGACCGAACCGCACTACCTGCCCGCGCTGGCGGCTCATTTCAACACGCTCGCCTATCACTTCGACGAGGCGCGAAACGCCTGCCTCACTCACGAGAGCGAACTACAGAACCTGAAGAAGCAGAAGGCCGATGCGGAAGAGGCGGGCCAGCCCTTTGCCCGCCTCGATGCATACCGGCAGGCCGAGCGCCTGTGGGAAAGCGCGATGAAGCGCTTCAGCGACCTCGCCGAAGACCTGGTGGCCTGCTGGCGCCTCATCGAACGCTGCAAGGCGGTGCTCGAAGCCCCGCAAGGTGCCGGCACAAGTTTGGTGGCTGCCGGCACGGTTAGCGACGCGCAGATCAGCTTCGAGGAAGCTGAGTCGGAGCTGCTCCAACTCGCCGGAGTGTGCGAGAACGTCGAAGTCTATCCCGACCTCGAGCCGGGGAAAGCGGTGTTCCGTCGCAGCCAGTTGCTTGACGCGGTGCTGTACCGCGACGACCGGCCGCCCATGTTCATGCTCCTAAGCGAACAGGAGCAACTGCTCGCCGGCAACGCCTTCATGCGCCGCCTCGCCCAGCAGATGAACCCGGACAATCCCGCGCTCGGCCAGCGCCAGGTTGTCCACCTGATGGACGCAGGCGCAAGCCTCAGCGAGCACTTCGATATGGACATCGCCTTGCCGCTGCCTACTGCGAACCCCGTCCGGGCGTTTTCCACCGGGCGCGGTGTCCTCGCGAAGGGTGAATCATGAACGACAAAACGGAAATCCACCCCGACGCGGTCATAGAGGCGCTACTTGCCAAGGGAGGGCGCTCGAACCGGCGCGCAAGCCTAGTAAAGATGCACGAGCTTTGTCGCAAGCAGCATGAAATGGGATCGCGTGATTTCTCGCTGTCCGCCGTCGGCCGCCTAGCCGAAGCCGACGGCATCATGAAGGGCCGAGCCCTCTATAATGCCCCATCCGCCGACTACCGCACGCTCATCGAGGCGTGGGCGGCCTACGCCGGTCCGCCTGCGCCCAAACCACCAAAGTTGCTGGCCAGCAACGCCTACCTGATGCGAATCGACGATCCGGCCATCCGCTCCATCATGCAGGCGATCATTTCGGAGCGCGACAGGCTCAAGGCGCAACTTAACGTGCTGAAGGCCAACACCCAAATAATCGTGGACCGACGCCCACTGGGCGCGGCCACGACAGCAACGTCAGCTATGGCTGCGCAGCTCACACCCTCTGAGCGCGAAGCCTTACAGAAAGCCGTGTCAGCACACTACCTTGAGGAACGAGGACTGCGGGAAGGGAGTCACGGCGAAATCGTCAACGCGCGGGGCCGGACAGTGTTTGAGGTTGGGTTCGCGCGGGCGATACGAAAAGTTCTTGAATAGGCGACTCCAGACGTCGGTCTCGGTTCGGCCAGGAACGGTCACTGCGAACGTACCCCCAAAGCGGGCATTCAGTTCTCGGGTACTATCGACGTTCCCGATTGCAGGGCCCTCGTTCCCCCGCCGGAAGCCGTTACAGAGACAGTTCCGCATCCGATGGTCTTGCAGCTTGTTGAACGAATGCACAGATGCCAGGCTTTGACCTATATCCTCCCGCGATGCTGCCAGACGGCTTCCGCTATCCAAAGGGCCTGACGGACATAGCGGCGGGCAAGCAGCATGTGCCCTACGGATATTGGTGGTTCATCGACGCAAATTCCAAGGCTGGGAGACTTGCCTATTCAATTCGCGGCCACGACGGCCGGAACCTGGTTCCGTTCGCTAAGGTTGATGACGGCCGTGGGGATGTTGCTTGTTTTGACGGCAACGACTGCACAGGCGAACCGGCCGTCTTGATGCTTGTACTTGATGACTCGGGGCGAAGCTACTCATATCGCAACTTCGAGGAATGGATGAAGGCAGAACTGGACCGCTCCTGAAGGTTCCAACCTAAAAACGGTCGTCCAATACTAAGAAGTCGAGAGGCAGCTACAGATCGCCCGCTTGCCCCTTAGCCTCGGAAAGGCCCGGTTAGGGTGAGCCGGTGAGCCGAGGGCAGAGACCGGCCATTTTCGGTCGTTGCACTTTCATCGATGAACGTCTGCTCGAAGAGCATAAACCGACCTTGACTCAAGCCTTTGGTGACTGGTCCCAACAACTTCGGCGCACTTCCCCAGCCAGGACCTTGCAACTACCAGCCGCTCCCCGGTGCAGCGGCTGGACTCTGCATGCCCCTCCCAGCATCTGTGCTCGGCTAGGGGGCGGCCAGTACCACCGCCCCGTCGTCCTCAGCCTCGCACCAAGCATTCGAACCTTCTCCGAACCGCACGGTCGGGCCAACATCTGAAGATTTCCGGCCTACGATCAACAAAGCCCACAGAAGCGCAGGAGCTTCTCTACATGTCACGAATATTGTATGAGACCGGACTCTTCGCGTTAATGTCGCGCTTAAATTCACTGTATGAGAGGGACGATTCCAATTTTTTCCGCAAGCATGCGCTCGTACACCCCGAAGTGAAGGTCGACTTCAGCCTGGCTAACAACGGTCACCTCTATATTAATCTGCTCCGCTGTTAGCCCAAATATTGTGGCCAGTGCCAGTTCCAGATGCGGGACGACATCCTTATCCTTTGGAAAAGTCGTGCCAATATTGATTGAGTACGAATTCGAGCGATCCGCAACAACTTCTAGCAGGCGGGCGGCGGCGCTCATGTTGTGCTCGACGCCAATGCGGGCGAGCTCAGCGATGCTGCGCATTTTTTCAGTCGGGAACCCGCGAACGCACCGAAGCCGGATGCGGTGAGGGCCTAACGTAATCCAGTCAGTATCGAACTCCATAGTTACCTCCTTTCTCGTGTTTTTGGAAGCCAATACTTTGCCGGGAGATTCAGAAGGACCTCCCGGCCTACCCTGGAACCTAAGAGATCTTGATTTCAATGCGTCTGGGTCGCGCCTCGTCACGGCGTGGGATGATGAGTTTAAGGACACCGTCCTGCAACTGGGCTTGAATCTGTGTGGGGTCTAGATCGGCGCTGATGACAAACGACCGCGCAAAATGCGGCTGGCGAATCTCGGCGTGCTGAACCCGCAGATCCGCCGGCATCGGCACGACGGCCTCTGCGTCAATATGCAAAGTCCCGTCGTTGACATTTACCTGAAGCTTTTCACGGCTTACTCCCGGAAGGTCGGCCCACAGCGTCACGCCATTCTTGTCTTCCACGATGTCGACTGCGGGGACCAATGTCATTGTGCTGGTGGCTTGGTCCTCATGGCGTTGGGCCATGGGACCATCATTGCGTTGCGCGACTTGGGTGGTCTCGTTCATGGCAGGCTCCTTCACTTAATTGACCGTAATCGCTCTCGGCTTGGACGCCTCCCGCCTACCTACACTGACCGAGAGGCAACCGTTGGCATATTTGGCCTGAACTTTGTCGGGGTCAGCGCCTTCCGGGAGCTCAATGACTCGTCTGAAAGAGCCGACAAAGCGCTCCTGCGCATAGCGTCGTGCCTCCGGCATGTCTGCTTGCCAAACCGCATGTCGTTCGCCGCTGATGGTCAGCAGCCCACGGTCTATAGAAACTTCGAGATTCTCCTGCTTGATACCCGGTGCAAACGCAACGATCTCGATGGATTCGTCAGTGGCACCAACATTAATTGGAGGGAATGCGCCGAAGCGCCCGGCGCGGATGCTGGAAGGAAACCCTCCGAACAGGCCCGTCATCTGCTGTTGCAGTCGTTCCAGGTCACTGAAGAGGTCGGTCCCGAAGAATGCATCAGCCATAGTCGTATCCTCCTGTAAAGCGCAGTGAGGAGTGAGGGGCATTACGCGCTCCCATTCACCTGCCTCACTGACGGCAAACAAATAGAAACACGCAGCGCGACGTCGCGACTGCCTGAGCGGAAGTAAAAAT
>Ga0102591_1000388_pt1 | contig 89403 bp, 78 predicted proteins | sample AraplaCol_mCL_r2_2_FD_76860 | JGI IMG/M metagenome (GOLD analysis project Ga0102591, IMG submission 76860) | Arabidopsis root microbial communities from North Carolina, USA - plate scrape MF_Col_mCL_r2 (SPADES assembly) (version 2) | ecosystem: Host-associated > Plants > Roots > Endosphere... | reverse complement strand
GTCGGGCTTCTCGGCGGCGTTGTCGGGGATGACGATGCCGGAGGCCGTCTTGGTTTCGTTTTCCAGGCGCTTAACGATCACGCGATCGTGCAGAGGACGCAGTTTCATCAGATCTCCTTGACTGTGCGGACTTGCTTCAAGGGCCCGCCGTGCGGTTCTCGCACTGGCCAACCCCCACAAGAAGTAAGCCCCGCGAGGGACGTCGTGGGGCTTGTTAGCACTCGACCGACGCGAGTGCTAGCAGGGAGATTATATGGACCGGCTTGGCGCTTTCAAGGGCGGGTGTCGACATTCAGCTAACTTGGGAGGGGAGCTTCGTGCTGATGCACACCGGCGAGATGAACCGCGGCCAGCCGACACTGACCGTGCAGGTGGTGCCGGATTCAGGGACCGGCGGGCTGACCGGGCTCAGCGGGCAGCTGAGCGTCGACATCCGGGACGGGCGGCATTTCTCTGAGCTGGCGTATGAGTTGACGTGAAGCTTCCGCGCTCGCCTTGCCCCCGCCCAAGGGCGGGGGCAAGGCTGTCAGCGGGCGAGGTTCGCAACGGCGGCGGCGGTCAGCGCTCCGCTGTAGATCCGGAAGTCCTGCATCCGCCCCTTAAAGAATGGATCGCCCCCGTACTGCGAGCGTCCCAGCCAGTTCCGCGTCGTGTGGCCGAACTGATAGGGCGCCATCCAGATTTCGGGACTGGTGGCGACCGGTGAGCCGTCGACGTAAAGCGTGCCGACCGTGCCAGAGAGCGTGATGGCCACATGGGTCCAGCGACCGTTGGGCGGAATGGGCGCCGCCAAGGGCGACGGCATCCAGAACTGATTGCGTGTGGACATGAGGCGCATCAGGCTGGGGACGGGCGGGCGCGTCGACTCCCGCGGGGTGAGCGCCATGTACGACACGTCGTTGGAGCCGAAATCGAAGAAGCGCGAACTGGCGCCGGTGTTGTCGCAGTAGACCCACATCGCCACCGTGTAGTCGCCCAACGCCGACACCACGCCATCGACCAGGCGCACATGGGCACGGCGGCCGTCGAACACGACGCAGGTGCTGCCGTTGCGCCCCTCGCCCCAGGTCGCGCCTTCCATGAGCACGCCATATCGGCCGTTGCCGCTGAGGTCATCGGTGCTGCCGTTGAGTGGCAGATGCAGCCACAGTTCTCCGGGCACCGCCACGCGCAGGGTGTCCGCCCCGACCCGCTCGCCCTGGCCGGTGACGGCGCTGATGCGGTAGTACCAGGTGCCCGCAGCCGGTGCGTCGGTGTAGGTGCGCGGGTCGGTGACTCGCGCAAGGGTGGTGAAGGGGCCGGCGGAGGAACTCGCGCGCTGCACCAGATAGTCCGTTGCGTCGGCGCTGCCCCACCACGACATCAGCACCTTGCCCTCATGGAGGACGGCGCTCAGGCCGCTCGGCCGGGCGGGCGCGACGGCGTCACGGACGTAGAGCAAGGATCCCAGGCCCGGCGAATCCCCACCGTCCACCCGTTCAGGACGCTGCTTGTTCACCATCTTCTGGGTCCATGGGGCCGACAGGCCTTTGCGGGCGACGTAATGGTTGAGGATGAGTTCCCAGCAGGGGCGAGGGTTGTCCCCACCGGACACCGTGGTGCTGGATCCATGGACGCCGGTGTAGGGGGTGAAGGGCATCGGGTACGCGATGTAGTCGGGCGGCGGTCCGACCAGGACGTTGGTCTTCGCGACGTACTCCGCACCGGCGAGGAGGCGGTTGTTCCAGAGCCCGTAGAGGTCCTCGCCCTGGTTCCAGGCCATCTCGCACAGCATGCCGGCCAGCGCGATGCCAAGGGTGGAGTGTCCTTGGTCGCGGTGGCTTTCCTGCCACTGGCCCAGGTAGCCGGGATGCAGGTAGTAGACGTTGTTGCCGTGCGATCCACAGCCCCGGCCGTTCTTGTAGTAGTTGCTGGCCTCAGCGACGATGTCCGGTCGGTCGCAGAACACGCCGATGGCATACATGCTGCAGACGTTCGCCAGGTCCCAGTTGGCCCAGTAGTGCGTGACCTTTCTGATCTCGGTGCCGTTGTGGTCGGTGAGGAACGCGTGGCACTCCGGATAGAACACGTTGAGCAGCATGGTCTGGAACCGTGCGACGTCCTCCTTGGCCCAACCCGGATAGGTGCGCATCACCTCGGCGGCATTGGCCCATTGGTTGCCGTAGAGGCCCGACGCCAGGTAACGATTGGAATCGCCGGCCAGTCGCTTCAAGGTCGACGCCCAGGCATTGAGGAACTTCACCGCGTCTTTCGCATAGGCCTCGTCGCCGGTGACCTTCCAGCGCAGCGCGAGGTGATACGCGCGCATCATGTCGGTGACCATCACCCAGAAGTTCTCGCCGGTTCCGCCGCGACTCACGACTTCCAGCGGTGAGGGCTTCACGCCCAGCTCGGCACGACGCGCGGCGAGCAGCAGGTTCCAACTGCCGAGCCAGGGCTGCCTGCCGGCGGCGACCTGATCGCGCATGCGCTGAAGATCCGTCTGCGTATGAAGCAGCCCCGGATGGACCAGCCCGCCTGGCGCAGGCGCAGGCGCGGGTGCCGGTGCGGGCGTGGGTGCCGGTGCCGGTGCGGGCGCAGGTGCAGGTGCAGGTGCAGGTGCAGGTGCAGGTGCAGGTGCAGGCGCAGGCGCAGGTGCGGGTGCGGGTGCGGGCGCCGGTGAAGGCGCGGGTGCAGGCGCAGCCGGGGCGGGCGGCATGGGCGCGGTCGGGGCGGGAGGGGGCGCCGGCGCCGGTGCGGGGGCTGGAATCGGATCGTCGGGCCGAGGATCCGGTGTCGTGTCGGGCGGCGGCGGCGTCCCGATGCCCGCCGCCGCTTCATCCGCTCCGCCGAGCAACGGGGTACCCGCCTCGCTGACCGGGCCGCCGCCGCATCCCGGCAGAAGCGGCAGGATCGGGAACAGGCCGACGCCCAAGGTCAGCAGGCGCCGGTGCGCGTCCGGAAAGTCGTCAAGGGCCGCGTGCTCCGCCCCGGGTCTGAATATCGTCATTGCGGTGGTCTTGTTGAAGTGCGCCACGCTATGGCCGGCGTGCGCGGCAGTCATAACGGCGCGTGATCGCGTGGCTGATCTCGCCACTTCGTCACGCAACCGGATGGCTTGGCTGGCGCGGTTCACGCATCACGGTGGCGGCGCCGGCCACACCGGGCTGCAGCGTCGCCATGGCGAGCCCCCTCTCTCGCGTCGTGCGACCCGCCTTGCGCTCCCCCTCGCTGCGAGCCAGCACGACGTCGAGCCGCTTTTGGCGTCGATGACCGATTGCAGCGAAATGCCGGGCTACTCGAGTGTTTGCGGCGATTTAGCGTTAAATCGTTGCGGCGGCATGATAGGTCGGGCGTTGAATGCGGTGCCCCTGGAATTCGCTACATGAGGTAACGGCGCCGCAACGGGAATTACAGAAGTCGTGTCGAACGAGACTTCTTGCCACAGGACACGGACACGGATCCAGGTGGCAAGCGGGTTGCCGTTGTTGTTGGGACCGATCTGACCAGGAGAACCTGCATGTCTCACGCCCATAAATCGATTCTTGAGAAGGCGAACGCGGCCATCGTCAAGCGCGACTTCGAAGGATTCCTGCAGTTCTGCACCGAGGATACCGAGTGGACCTTTGTCGGCGAGCGGACGCTCAGGGGCAAGGAAGCCGTTCGCAAGTGGATGGCCGACACCTATCGCGAGCCCCCCGAGTTCGACGTCCATCGAATGGTGGCAGAGGGCGACTTCGTCATTGCGATCGGCGAGATCACGCTCAAGGACGACAAGGGGGAAGCCTCCCGGCATGAGTACTGCGATGTCTGGCGCTTCCGTGATGGCTTGTTGGCTGAACTGCGCGCTTTCGTCGTCTAGCGTCCCGGAGCCGCCCACCGAGTCCGATCAACCTGACAACGGTCGGAACCATCGGACGCAGCCATCGATATCCGCGGCGGCCGCTGCCTCCGTGATCAGCGCCTGTCGAGCCGGAACGGCTCCCGAGTCTCGACCGCCGGCGCCACTTCCACGCTTTCATCCTTCAACGCAACACCCGTCACCTGACGAGCCCGCGCTTCCTGGAGCAACCACGCCAGCCGCGCCGCCGCGGTGGCCGGCGCCAATCCTTCCGGTCGCACGTTGGAGATGCAGTTGCGCTCCGCGTCCACGCGGCCGGGGCGAGGCGCCCAGGTGACGTAGACGCCCATGCTGTCGGGGGAGCTCAATCCAGGGCGCTCGCCGATGAGCACCACGACGAGCTTCGCTTCCAGCGCTTGACCGATCGGATCTCCGATCGCGACGCGCGCCTGACGGACGATGGCGACGGGCGACCAACGCCAGCCGTCGGCGAGCAGCGGCCGGAGCGCTTCGACGAACCGGACCGCATGCCGCTCGATCGCCAACGCGGACAGGCCATCGGCCACGACCAGCGCCAGATCCGGCTGCTGTTGCGCATCGAGCGAGGACAGCACGGCCGTCGACCGGTCGTCGAGCCGTCGACCGAGATCCGGTCGCTGAAGGTACGCCGCCCGATCCGCGGCGGCACTGTGCAGATCGAGCGTTTCCAACCCGGCCTCGTTCAGGGCCGCCGCGAGCGCCACGTGATCCAGCTCGCGATGCACCGCGTCCCGCGCCTGCGCATGGGCCAACTGGAAGGCCAGGTGCGCCGCCGTCGGCTGGCTGACGCCCGCTCGGCCCAGCCCGATCCGCGCCGGCGTGTGGCGCCGCAGCGTGTGCCAGGGATTGGGAGTGATCGCGTCGCTCATGGTGTTTCGCTCACGACGATGGCAGCAAGGCAGCGAAGGCCGGGGACATGGCGTCGACCAGATGCCCCGGCGCGCCGGGTCGCGCGATGCGCATGCGTTCGAGCCAGCGCTCGAACTCCGGCGCGGCGCGCAAGCCCAGCACCCGCCGGGCGTACAGCGCGTCGTGGAACGAGGTCGTCTGGTAGTTGAGCATCACGTCGTCCGAGCCCGGGATGCCCATGATGAAGTTGCAGCCCGCCACGCCCAGCAGCGTGAGAAGCACATCCATGTCGTTCTGATCCGCCGCCGCGTGGTTCGTGTAGCAGATGTCGCAGCCCATCGGCAGGCCCAGCAGCTTGGCGCAGAAGTGGTCCTCCAGCCCGGCCCGGATGATCTGCTTGCCGTCGTACAGGTACTCCGGCCCGATGAACCCGACCACCGTGTTCACGAGCAGCGGCTCGAAGTGCCTCGCCACCGCGTAGGTCCGGGCCTCGAGGGTCTGTTGGTCGCAACCGTGGTGCGCGCCGGCGGACAGCGCGCTGCCCTGGCCGGTCTCGAAGTACATCACGTGCTGCCCGCGTTGGCCGTCGTCGAAGTAGGCGCCCCGCGCCAGCGACAAGGCCGCCGCGCGCGCCTCGGCCAGCAGCTTCAGGTCGACGCCGAAACTGCGGTTGGTCGCTTCCGTGCCGCCGATGGACTGGAACACCAGATCGACCGGCGCGCCGCGCTCGATGCACTGCATCGTGTTGGTCACGTGCGTGAGCACGCAGCTTTGGGTGGGGATCTCGAAGCGCTCGATGACCTCCGCCAGCAGGCGTAGCAGATGCGCGACCTGGGTCACGTTGTCGGTGGCGGGATTGATGCCGATGACCGCATCGCCGCTGCCGTACATCAGACCGTCAAGCACGCTCGCGGCGATCCCGCTGGCGTCGTCGGTCGGATGATTCGGCTGCAGGCGCGTAGACAGCCTGCCCGTGAGTCCCAGCGTATTGCGAAAGCGCGTGACGACCTGGCACTTGCGAGCGACCAGGATCAGGTCCTGGTTCCGCATGATCTTGCTGGTCGCAGCCACCATCTCGGGCGTGAGGGCGGGCGCCAGGCGCGTGAGCGCCGCGGTGTCCGCCGCGTCCGAGAGCAGCCACTCGCGCAACCCGCCGACCGTCAGGTGGGTGATCAGCTGGAAGGCCGCGGCGTCGTGGCCGTCGACGATGAGTCGGGTGATCTCGTCGTCCTCGTACGGGATCAGGGCCTCGCTGAGGAAGGTCTTCAGCGGCAGATCGGCCAAGGCCATCTGCGCGCCGACGCGTTCCTGCTCAGACCCGGCGCAGACGCCGGCGAGCCGGTCGCCCGAACGCTCCGGTGTGGCCTTGGCCATCAGCTCGCGCAGGCTGTCGAAACGGTAGGTGATGGCGCCGACGCGCTGGGAAACATTCATCGCTGCCTCCTTGCGTCCAGCTTAACCGTGTCCCTGTCCGATCGTGTGACCGGCGCCTCGCTTGCGGTGACTCAGTCCTGCGCCGGCGGCCGCTCCGTCCGGCCGTCCGCATGCCGCGCGAATCGGTCCTCCTGGTCGCCGTGCACCGGGGCCGGGTCCGGCCACGGCCAGCCCCCGAACTCGGTGCGACGGTAGTCCTCGAAGGCCTGACGCAGCTCCTGCTCGGTGTTCATGACGAAGGGGCCGTACTGCGCCACCGGCTCGCCGATGGGACGGCCCTGCAGCATCAGCAACTCGGCGGGTTCTTCGCCATTGATGAGCACGACGTCGAGGCCCGCCCGCACCTCGATGGAATGGCCGACGGTCAGGGGCTCGTCGCCGATCGTGATGCGGCCGCCGGCGAAGAAGTACAGCTTGCGTCGCGTGCCGTCGCCCAGTGCCGCGGGCAAGGTCCATTGCGCGCCGGGCTCCAGGCGCAGGGTCCACATGGCCAGGTCCGAATGCAGCCGCGAGCCCCACGAGTCCGGCGGCGGCGCGAGCGGCTTGGTCACCGTCGCGCCGGCATGAGCGGCGTCCGGCAGGGCGCCCGCGATGACCACCACCTCCGTCGCGCGTCCGGCGTCGTCGACGAAGGTGTGCCGCGGGATGTCCTGCGACCAGAACATCGTGAAGTGCGGCTCCACCATCTTGCTGTCCGCGGGCAGGTTGAGCCAGATCTGGAACAGCTCCAGCGGGTTGGGACGGTCGGTGTGCAGCAGCGGGAACATCTCCGCGTGGACGATGCCCTTGCCGGCCGTCAGCCACTGCACGTCGCCGCCGCCGAAGCGCGCGCCGGCGCCCAGCGAATCGGAATGGTCGATGCGGCCCTGGCGCACGATGGTGACGGTTTTGAAGCCGCGGTGCGGGTGGGCGGGGAAGCCAGGCACCTGCTGGCCGTGGTACATGCTCCAGCCGTCCTTGCGCGAGAAGTCGGAACCCATCTGCCGGCCCGCCAGCAGCGAAGCATCCGGGCCGTACCGGCCGTTGCCGCGCGGATAGGCGTCGTCGTGGTGGACGCAGAACAGGAAGGGGTCGACCGTGTCCCAGGGCAGGCCCAGGGGCTGAACGGAGAGGACGGGAGAGGCGGAGAGGTCGGTGCGGAGGGTGGTCATGGCGGGGCCCCAAGGGCCCTCACCCTAACGCGAAATCGTGCATCGTGCTGGGGGCATGCTGGAAGGCGGCGGTCAGCCTGAACCTCTCGATGAAGAAGACGCGCAAGCCAAGACCGGCACTGCGGTGGACGCGACGTTGATCTCGGCGCCCAGCTCGACGAAGAACGCCTCGGGCGAACGCGAGCCTGAGATGAAGCAGAGCAAGAAGGGCAACCAGTGGTACTTCGGCATGAAGGCGCATATCGGCGTGGATGCCGAATCGGGCTTGGTCCACTGGGTGCGCGGCACGGCGGGCCCCTTCATCCCGGCCACGAGGCATCGGCCAACGTGTTGTGCAGAACTTCCCTAACGAGTCGACGTCACTTCGCCAGCGCCGCGATCTCCGCCGCGCCCAGCGCGCCCACCTGGACGCGGAAGTCCTGGATGCGGCCGTTGAAGGACGGATGCCCCCAGTTGCGACCCAGGAAGGTGACCTGGTCACCGACCTGCCGCGGCGACAGCAGGATGTCGTCGGCCTTCGCCACCTCCACGCCGTCGAGGTAGAGCCGCCCGGTGCCCGCCCGGAGCGTCACCGCCACATGAGCCCAGCGCCGGATGGGCAAGGGCCCCGGCGCCTCCATGCCTTGCGAGTCGTTGTGGGTCGCGCCTGCAATGGCGAATCGCAGCCCGCCCCGGCCGCTCTGGGGCGCAATGCACATATAGGAGAAAGCGTCGTTCCCGGCGAAGAACAGGCAGGTGTCCCAGCGCAGCGCATTCGCATACGCCCACAGCGACACCGTGAAGTCCTCGAGCCCGCTGAAGATCCCCGCGGGCAACTGCAGGCCCGCCTTCTTGCCGTCGAAGACGATGGCCTTGTCATCCCGGCGTCCGTCGCCCCAGGCCGCGCCGTCCAGCAGCTTGCCCTCGACGACGCTCCGGACGCCGTCGGCGCCCAGCAGCGCGCCGAAGGTCTCCGTGCCGTTCCGGCCATTTAGCGGCAGCGACAAGCGGTCCTCGCCCGGCATCACGGCCCGCACCGCCGGGGAACTGGCGCTCGCGCCGTTGCCCTGCGCGGTGACCTGGTAGAACCAGACGCCGCCGGGTGGCGCGTCGCTGCAGGTCAGCACCTCGCTCGCCGAGACCGTGCCCAGCAGCGTGAACGGCCCGGCGGCCCGGCTGCCGCGCCGGACGGCATAAGCGGTGGCGCCCACGCTGCCCCACCACGACAGCACGACGCGATCGCCGCGCGCGTGCGCCGTGAGGCCGGAGGCCGGCTTCATCGGGGCGGTGTAGTCCGCGCGGCGGTGGATCAGCGTCGGCCACCAGATGTCGTCGCTGCTGCCGCCGTACTTCGGCTCGCACAGCTTCACCATGCGCGCCACGTTCGGCGCCGCCAGCCCCATGCGGTTCACGTAATGGTTGTAGATCGGCTCCCAGGCGTTGCGGCCGTGCTGGAAGGACTGGTTCACCTCCGTCCACAGCGAGGTGTGAGGCTGCGTCGGATTGTGTTCACGGGCGAACGGCATCGGATAGGGCTTGCCGTTCTCGTCGAGCAGGTTGGAGCGCGCCACGTACTCCGCCGCCGACAGGAAGCGGTTGTTGCCCAGCCCATAGAGATCGTCGCCCTGGTTCCAGGCCATCTCCATCACGTCGCCGCCCAGCGACATGCCCAGCGTTGCGTGGCCCTGGTCGCGGCCGCTTTCCTCCCACTGCCCGAAGTGGCCCGGGTGCATGAAGTACACGCCGTGGACCATGGAGCCGTTGCCGAAGTTCCTGAGCTTGCCGCGGTTGTTGCCCGCATAGCAGTCGCAGGCCAGCCGGTACAGGTCGGGCTGGTCGCAGAAGATGCCGATGGCCATGGCGCCGACGATCGAAGCCATGTCCCAGTTGGCATGGGACCCGATGCGCCCGTCGCTGAGGAACCAGGACGAGATCGAGCCGAAGACCTTGAGCAGCATGTCCTGGAAGCGCTTCAGGCTCTCCGGTGCCCAGCCCGGATAGGTGCGCAGGATCTCGCCGATCTGCGCCAACTGGTGGCCCTGCATGCCGGCCATCAGGATGAAGGTGTGGTCGTCATGGGCGGTCGATCCGGGCGGCACCGTCCCGACCTCCTTCAGCGTGCTGGCCCAGGCGTCCAGGAACTCCACGGCCTTGTCGGCATAGCGGTTGTCCGGCGGGTCCGACAGCTTCCAGCGCAGGGTCAGCGTCCAGGCGCGCCAGATGTCGACGTACAGGTTGTTCTTGCTGCCGTCGGCCCGGTAGACGGCAGGCAGCGGAAAGGGCCGGGTGTCCAGGCTGGCGAAGCGGTCGGCGCTGAGCTTGCTCCACCAGCCCGTCCATGGCTCCTGACCCGCCTTGATGTGGGCGCGGATGCGCGTGAAGTCGTCCTCGGTCACCAGCAGCCCCGGGTGGCGGAAGACGCCGCTCTGTGAGGCCGGGATGCGCCCCGCCGGCGAGCCCGCGGAGCCGTCAGGCGTCTTCGCATCGGCCACGGCCTCGCCCCCGGCGGCCTTGCCTTCCGAGTCGCCGTTGACGCCCCCGCAGGCGGGCAGCAGCGGCAGCATCGGCAACCCGAAGAGTCCCGCCGACAGCCTGCGGCGGGTGGTGTTGACAGGGGCCTCGCCCTCGTCGAATGGGAATTTGTTGCCGGACATTTCACGCCTCCAACCTCCGGTGACCCGGTAGGTGTTTTCCATCGATAGTTCATGCGCCGGCCGAACTAACATGCCGGGGATTTAGCGTTATATCAATAACCTGGTCGGGCTTCCGTTACCTTTCGTTCCCCGCTCCTCATGAACACATCAATCAAGAGACAACGACTTGCCGCCCTGTCCCTCGTCGCTGCAGCCCTCGCGTCGGGCTGCGGAGGAGGTGGGGGCGACAGCGGCACCACGACGACTCCCAGCCCGACTTCGGGCTCAGGCGCACCGGCCCCGGCGCCCGCGCCCGGGCCTGCTCCCGCGCCTGCGCCTGCGCCAGAACCCGCGCCGGCGCTACCGCCCGCCCCGGCCCCCGCGCCCGCTCCGGCGCAGGCGACGTCCTGGAACAGCATGAAGTTCGGCGGCGGCGGTTACGTCACCGGCCTGGTGTTCCACCCCAGCACGGCGAACCTGCTGTATGCGCGGACCGACATCGGCGGCGCCTACCGCTGGAATCCGGCCGCCTCGTCGTGGACGCCGATCACCGACGGCCTGGGCTTCAGCGCCGCGGAGAGCTCCTACCACGGCATCGAGAGCATGGCCGTCGACCCGAACGACGACCGCCTCGTGTACATGGCCGCCGGCATGTACAACACCGACAAGGCCGATGCCCGGCTGTACATCTCCAGCGATCGCGGCGATCACTGGACCTTCGTCAACCTGCCGTTTTCGACCGGCGGCAACAACGGCGGCCGCGCGATGGGCGAGCGCCTGATGGTCGATCCCAACAAGCCGTCGACCTTGTTCTACGGTTCGCGCACCGCCGGCCTGTGGAAGAGCGAGGACTCGGGCCGCAGCTGGGCGCAGGTCAGCGCGTTGTCCAGCGCCAGGATGACCCAGGACCAGATCAAGGCCGCGGGCGGCAGCGCGATGGGCATCGAGCTGGTCGTGTACGACACCGGCACGAAAGGCACCGGCACCGCGACCTCCACGCTCTACGCCGCGGTCGCGCCGGACTACGCCAGCGTCGCGGGCCTGGGTTCCAACATGTACCGCTCCACCAACGGCGGCGCCACCTGGACCGCGGTCACGACGCCGGTCTCGGGCTTCCACATCCCGCACATGGTGCGTGCCGCCGACGGCGTCTTCTACGTCGTGTTCACCAAGGACGCGGGACCCGGCGCCGGCGGCCCCGGCCGTCTCTACAAGTTCGACGGCACCACCTGGACGCTGCTCAAGAGCGTGGACCCGACGGGAGGCACCAACTTCGGCCTGGGCGGGGTCTCGGTCCAGGGCAGCGGGGCCAGCACCCGCATCGCGCTGGGCGTGACCAACTCCTGGGGGAACTGGAACGGCCAGCAGATCGTCCAGCTGTCCGATGACGCCGGCCTGACCTGGCGCGAGATCGAAGCGCAGATGCCGGGCGAGATCGCCTCGGGCTGGGTCGACGACGTCGAGATCGATCCGTCCGACCGCGACCACATCCTGCACGTCCACGGCGGCGGCGTCGTCGAGACCCGCAACGCCTCCTCGACCACGCCGACCTGGAGCGGCGTCATCGCCGGCATCGAGGAGATCGCCGCGCAGGCCATCGTGGCGCCGCCGCCCGGTGCGTCCTACCTGCTGATCAACAGCTCGGGCGACGTCGGCACCTGGATCCACACGGACGTGACGACGACGCCCACCCGGTCGCCGGGCCTGGGCTGGAGCAACGGCATCGCGGCCGACATGGCGTGGTCGGATCCGCAGTACATCGCGGCCTCCGGCGTCATCAACTCGAGCGCCACCGGCACCGGCTACTGGTCCGGCGACGGCGGCAAGACCTGGACGACCTTCGCCAGCCTGCCGGCCGGCGCCGCGACCAACACCTCCAGCGAGTCGAGCCTGGCCGTCACCGCGCGCAACAAGGCGGTCTGGGCGCCCGCCAATTCGGTGCCGTCCTACACGACCGACAACGGCGCCACCTGGACTGCGACCAACCTGCCGGCGCTGCCCGCCGTCGGGTGGAACCGCGGCTACCGGCTGGTGGTCGATCGCAAGAACCCGAACAAGGTCTATGCCTACGACTCGGGCGGCGCCTGGTGGGCGTCGGCCGGCCGGGTCTACGTCTCGACCGATGGCGGCCACAGCTTCGCGCTGAGCCAGGGCTCGGTGACGGCGGCGCTCGCGCCCAACGGCTGGTGGGTGACCTCGATGGCGGTCAACCCCAACGCGGAAGGCGACCTCTGGATGGCCGACGGCAATGCCGTGTACCACTCGGTGGACTCGGGCGCCACCTGGCAGAAGCTCAGCCAGTTCGCATCGGTCCAGGGCAGCAACGCCTGGCCCGACCTGCAGGGCGCCACCGTGGTGGCCCTGGGCAAGGCGAAGGACGGCGCCTCCTACTCGGCGGCGGTCTACGTGGTCGGCACCGTCGGCGGCGTGTGGGGCGTGTACCGCTCCGACGATGGCGGCGCCACCTGGACCCGCTTCAACGACGACGCCCACCAGTTCGGCGGCATCGGCGTGATGGCGGCCGACCAGAACGCCTACGGGCGCGTCTACCTCAGCGGCACCGGCCGCGGGCTGCTGTACAGCAACTGAAGCCTGATCGCCCCTCGCCAGCGTCCGCGTTGCCCCGGGCAATGCGTCGACGCCGGCGGGGCATCACCACCTCGTCACCACCCCGACATCCGCACCGTCACGCTGCGAGGCGAGATCGCCGGAGACCTTCGACCATGCGCAACTTCAACATCACGCCGGGCTGGCCGTCCGCCCTCTGGCTGGCCCTCTGCACGGCCCTGAGCCCGCTGGCCCACGCGGCGGAACCCGCGGCCCAACCCGCGATGGCGCCGGCGCCTGCTTTCGCCTGGGAATCCAGCGAACCCCTGATCAAGCCGCCCGCCGACGCAGCGGGCCTCTTCGGCGTCAAGGACCCGTCCGTCGTCTTCCACGACAAGCGCTATCACGTCTTCTTCACGACGGCCGGCACCAAGGGTTGGGGCATGGCCTACACCAGCTTCGCCGATTGGAAGGACGCGCCCCGGGCGCCGGTCTTCATGCTGGACCAGTCGCCCATCGGGCCCGGCTACCGGGCGGCGCCGCAGGTCTTCTACTTCGCGCCGCAGAAGCTCTGGTACCTCATCTACCAGGGCGGCGATCCGATGTATTCCACGACCACGAATGTGGCGGATCCCCGCTCGTGGACGGCGCCGCGGCCGTTCTACGCGGCCGCGCCGGACATCGTGAAGGACGAGAAGGGCCAGGCCGCCTGGCTCGACTTCTGGATCATCTGCGACGACCGGAAGTGCCACCTCTTCTTCACCAACGACAACGGCAGCTTCTTCCGCGCGGAGACCTCGATCGAGCGTTTCCCTCAAGGCTTCTCCACGCCCGTGCTCGCCATGAAGACCGAGCGGCGTGAAGACCTGTTCGAGGCGAGCAACACCTACAAGATCGAAGGCACCGGGCACTACCTGACCTTGATCGAGGCCATGGGCCCGACCGGGCGCTACTTCCGCGCCTGGCTGGCCGACCGCCTGGACGGCGAATGGCGGCCGATCCCGGGCAGCGCGATGAACCGGTTCGCGGGCGCCGAGAACCTCAAGTTCAACGGCCGCGTCTGGTCGGAGGGCGTCTCGCACGGCGAGATGATCCGCGCGGGCGTCGATCAGACGCTGACGATCGATCCGTGCAAGCCGCTCCAGTTCCTCTACCAGGGCCTGGACATGACACCCGGCAAGAAGTACGAGTACATCGAGCTGCCTTATCGGCTGGGCCTGATCACGGCCGTCGGTCGCAACGCCATCAGCGATCTTTGCAAGCGCTGACGGTCCTCGCGAAACGGGGCCGCCCGGGGTGACGGAGGCCGCCGCTCACTGGCAGCTCAGCTTGGCCAGCGAGGTGCCGGCCCCGGCCACCTGGGGCAGCTTGGCCTTCACGCAGCTGGGCGTGTCCGGCGTGTAGCTGTAGGAGATGCTGACCGGGTAGGCGGCGGTGGTGGTCCAGTCCGACGCGTTCCTGGACGGACTGCTGTCCGAATCGGTCCACGACACCCCGTAGGTGCTGAAGTCCGCCACCTTGGTGATGTTGTTGTTGCGCAGCTCCCAGTAGCCGAGCGTCGGGCTGTCCCGCGAGGTCACCGGGTTCTTGGCGTTCTCGAAGTAATTGGCTTCGATCAGCGAGTAGCCGCCCATGCGCACGTTGATGCCGGAGGCCGTCACGCCGCTGTAGAGGTTGTTGTAGAGGTGGGTGTAGCCACCCCGCTGCAGCGGCAGGCGCGAGCCGACGTTGCGGTAGTAGTTGTGATGGAAGGTGATGTAGCGGTCGCTCGAGTCGCTGTCGCTGCTGCCGATCAGGCCGACCTTGTGGTGGTCGTGGATGGCGTTGTAGCTGTAGGTGATGTGGTGGGCCCCCGCCTTGTTGTCCACCAGGCCGTCGAACTCCAGGTCCCCCGCGCCGGCGCATTCGGCCAGCGAGCTGAACAGCGTGTTGTGGTCCACCCAGATGTAGGCGGGGAACTTGCTGCCCAGGCCCTCGATGCCGATGGCGTCGATGGAGCCGGGCAGCAGGCCGATCGTCATGTTGCGGATGATGATGTTGCTGGCGTCGCCCTTGATGGCCAGGCCGAAGTTGGCGGCCGAGCCGGTGGCGCCCTGGATGGTGATGTCGCGCTTGCCCTTGAGCTCCACGATGTCGCCTGCCGGCTTCTTCCATTGCGTGCAGGGGTCGGGGATGGTGCCGAAATCAAAGCTGCCGGCGTAGGTGATCACCAGGCCGCCGGAGCCGCTGTAGGCATCGACCGCCGCCTGCATCTGCGCGGCCGTGGTGACCACCACGGGCTTGGCCGTGCCGCCGCCGGTGACCGTGCCGGCATAACCGCCGCTGTGGTTGTCGGTCGGTGTGGGCGGCGGGGTGGACGGCGCGGGTGCCGGTGCTGGAGCCGGAGCTGGTGCCGGTGCCGGTGCCGGTGCTGGTGCAGGAGTCGGCGCAGGCGCAGGAGCCGGTGTAGGCGCTGGTGCAGGCCCAGGGGCTGGAGCTGGCGATGGCGACGGCGCCGGTGACGGTGACGGTGACGGTGACGGTGACGGTGCGGGCGCCGGGGCGGGCGATGGTGAGGGCGACGGCGATGGCGTCGGGGTTGACGCGGTCGGCGGCGCGGTGCTCGCCGTGGTGTCCGCGTTGCCGGAGCCGCCCCCGCCGCAGGCGGTCATCAGGCTGGTGGCCGCCACTGCGGCAGCGAAGTAGCGGAGTTGGGCCAACTCCACGGGGCCCACCTGCGTGCGTCTTGTCATGATCTTGATCTTCGATGTGCGCGGACCGGCCTCGCCATCGGCCAGGCGATCGTCCGCTCCCAAACCAGCCCCTGCTGCCGCACCGCGTGCATGCCGATGCAAAGGCGCCCCTCGTCTCCTGCGACGGAGTACCGCTCCCGCATGCGGGAGTCGGAGCCTCCGTTCCCTGGTGTGCTGACAACGTAGTCAGCGGCGCGGATGCTAAGAGGCGTTCGCCATGCGACTGCGTGACAACTGGTAAGTGCTGTCAGCGACTGCCTGAACGCCGTGGTGATAACTCCGCCACACCGATGACATGACCGGCAGGCAAGGTGACGGGGTTGTTGTTCTTCGTTGTTGGATCACCGCCCATGTCGTCAAAGCATCCAAGCGCCTTGTCGCTGCCCCTCTCCTCGCTGCGTCAACTCGAGGGCCTTCCCGACCGCCAGCGCCGATTGCTGCTGCGCGCGGGCCTGGGCCTGTCCCTGGGCGGTGCCGCCCTTCTCACCGCCTGCGGCGGCGGCGATGACAACGACGGCGGCAGCGGCCCGGACGCCGGCGGCGGCACTCCGGCGGGAACGCCGGCCCAGGTCTCGAGCTTCGCGCTGGCCGTGCTGCCGGACACGCAGTTCTATTCGCGCTACGCCACCACCGACGAGAACCTGCAGTTCCAGCGCAAGTACGGCTCGACGCCGTATGTGGCGCAGACGAAGTGGATCGCCGACAACGCCGCGGCGCTGCGCATCCCGTTCACCATCCACCTCGGCGACGTCGTCGACCAGCAGGGCAAGCCGCTGCAGTGGCAGGTCGCGGATTCGGCGATGAAGGTGCTGGAGTCGGCCAAGATGCCGTACGCCATCCTGGCCGGCAACCACGACGTGATCTCCGACGTGGACTATGTCGATGCCAGCAGCCAGTCGGCCAACACCGACGCGCAGCGCAACCTCGCCAAGGAGCCCTACCTGCAGGCCTTCCCGACCACGCGGGCGCAGCAGCAGTCCACCTTCGGCGGGCGCGACCCGTCGGGCTTCCACGAGTACCACGTCATCAACGTCGACGGCAACGCCTTCATGGTGCTGTCGATGTCCTGGCGCGCGTCCGACGCCGCGATCGCCTGGGCGCGCGGTGTGCTCGCCAAGCATCCGACGCTGCCGACCATCCTCGCGACCCACCAGCTGCTCAACATCGCGGCCGACGGCGTGAGCCCGCTCGAGGTCCCCTACGGGCTGATGCTGTGGGACAAGCTGATCCGCGACAACGACCAGATCTTCATGACCCTGAACGGGCATTACCACGGCGGCGCCCACCTGACGAAGACCAATGACTTCGGCAACGTGGTCGAGGAGATGGTGGTCGACTACCAGATGGCCTACATGGGCGGCAACGGCCTCACGCGCCTGTACGAATTCGACCTGACCAACAACAAGATCAAGGTGATGTCGTTCTCGCCCTGGGTCACGCAGAAGCCGACCGACACGCTCAACGAGTTCGACGTGGCGGTGCTCTCCGACGCGAACCATCAGTTCGAGATCAACATCGACTTCAAGAAGCGCTTCGCGCGCTTCAACCCCGACTTCGCCCAACCGGCGGCCGGCAACGCGCCGATCAACGAGCGCGCCAAGGCGGCCCTGCTGACCCACTTCACCGAGCCGGCGCCCAGCGTCAAGAAGGCGGCGGCGGACCCGAGCGACTACCCGGTGGTGGCGTCGACCGTCGCGCACTGGCGCTTCTTCGGCGGCACCGAGGGCGGCGTCGTGCCGGTGGGCCAGGTGATCCAGGACGAGACCGGCGCCAATCCGATCGCGCGCCAGCCGCTGGCCCAGGGCGGCGCCGCGCAGGAAGGCGACCTGACCTGGTCGAGCGACCACCATTACCTTTCGGCCGCGCCGGGCAGCGTGCGCTTCTCCAACTCGGTGAACTCGCCGCTGCGGATGAGCGCGTTCGCGACCGACGTGACGGCGCCGCTGAACGGGCTGAGCTTCAGCGCCGGCTACACGGTCGAGGCCTTCCTCAAGCTGCCCGCCAACTGGACGGCGGCCAACAACGCGTGGATGAACATCATGGAGCGCGAGGGGCGGCGCGGCGATGTCGCCGGCATCGACGCCAGCGCCGATGGCGACGAGAGCGCCCTGATCTTCGCGATCTCCAGCCTGCGCGAGGTGCAATGGGAAGTGACGCCGAGCACGCCGGGCACGCGCTCGCCGGCGGCGAATTTCTCCGGCGAGATTGTCACCGAGCGCTGGATCCACGTCGCCATCGTCAACGACCCGGCGCAGAACAGCACCATCATGTACGTGGAGGGCGCGCCCATCCTGCGCAATGCGTCCAACACGAACGGCATCGCGTTCAGCAGCGCCAGCGACCGGATGATCATCGGCGGCGGCGTCTACGCGAACGCGCCGTCGAACGGCTTCCTCGGCAGCCTGGGCGAGATCCGCATCTGCAGCGAGCCCTTGAGCGCCGACAAGTGGCTCACCGCGCGCAAGCGTTGAGCCCGACGCGGCGGGCGGGCTGAAGGCGGCGGGCCCGCCCGCGTTCGGGTTTTGCCGCGGCCCGGGTCGGCGCGGCGCGGGCCGTCACGGCAGTCGGGGTCTCCCGCTGGAGGACTCGAACAGGACATGGTCCAGCGACCAGCGCCCCGGACCCCGACCCACCAGATACAGCATCGGTGCCGCCCAGCTCAGGTGGGTCGGCCAGCCCGACGGATAGACGAAGAGCTGGATCACCGCCGTCATCCCCAGCACGCCCAGCGCCGCCAGGCGGGTGAACAGCCCCAGCACCAGCAGGATGGGCAGGAGGTGCTCGGCGCCGGTGGCGAGGTAGGCGGCCCATTCGGGCGGGATCAGCGGCAGCGCGTAGTCCTGGCGGAACAGCAGGAAGGTGGTGTCGGTGAGCGTGAACCAGCCCTCGACCTTGGTGCGGCCGGATAGCCAGAAGACGCCCGCGATGCTGAAGCGGCAGGCCAGCGCGATCAGATCGTGCGAGATCAACCGCTCCAGCCGCGCGCGCAGCGCGGCCAGCGACCACGAGGCGCCGCTCAGGGCGCGGGACGAGGACGTGGACAGGGTGTTCATGACGGCATCTCCGTGAGGGCGGCGAAAGCGCCTTGTTGAAGCAGGCGACCCAGCGAAGCGCCGGGATCGAAGCAGGCATGGCGGGCCTGGACCGCGTCCAGCGCCTCGCCCAGCGTCTGGCCGGCGGCGCAGGCCTCGAGCAGCGCGCAGTCGGCGCTGTCGATGGCCAGGCCCAGCACCGCGCCAGCGGGCCGCGTCAGCAACGCGCCCTGGCCGTGCCAGCACGGCGGATTCGGATCGGCGGCCGCGGTCCGTGCGGCCTGCCAGAGCGAGAAGGCGGGCCAGTCCGCGCACCAGCGCCAGCGGGCCGCGGGATGCGGCACCAGCCGCGCGGTGGCGAGCCGCCCGGGATCGAGTGCCGCGATCGTGTGGAGATCGAGCACCGGCGCGTCGGCCGCGACGTGGCATTCGCTCCAGAGGCGGTCCAGCCGAGCGACCTCGCCCAGCCAGGGCCAGTCGCCGCCGGCCAGCGCCTGATCGAGGAAGGCCGGGAAGTGGGCGCCGTAGTGCTGCAGGTCACCGCCCGCGGGCGGGGCGGCCCGCGCGGCGTCCAGCGCGACGGCCCGCATCCAGTCGTCGCCGACCAGCCGGTGGACGGCCGGGTACAACGAGACCAGCGCCTCAGCGCAGCCCTTCAGCACGGTGTTGCGATAGACGGCGAAACCCGGCTGCGCCGCCGGCCCCTCGGGTGGGGCCCGATCGTCGGCCTCGGCCCAGAGGTCGCGCCAGAAGGCGGTCTGGAATTCAACGAGCGTCATGCGGTCACCTCCAGCGCAAGGCGCGGGGCGGCCGCGAGCACCGACTGGGCACGGCCGCGCTCGGCGATCAGCTCGGCGAACGGGGGCAGGTGGCCGTCGCGCTCGAGCAGGGTGGGGCGCGGTCCGATGCGGGCGGTCAGCCGCTCCAGCAGGGCCCAGACCGGCGCCACGACCGGCGCGTCGTGGCTGTCGATCAGCAGGCCGGTCGACGGATCCGCGTCGGGGCGGTGTCCGGCGACATGGATCTCCATCACCGCGTCGCCGTCGATCGCGTCGATCCATGCCGCGGCGTCCAGGCCGAGGTTGCTGGCCGACACGAACACGTTGTTGACGTCGACCAGCAGGCCGCAGCCGCTGCGTCGGACCAGCTCGTGCAGGAAGTCGACCTCGCCCCATGCATGGTCCAGGCGCAGGTAGTGCGAGGGGTTCTCGATGGCGACCGGGCGTCGCAGCGCGTCCTGCAGTCGCGACACGTTGGCCACGACGCGCCGCAGCGCTTCGGTCGTGCGCGGCACCGGCAGCAGGTCCGGCGCGTAGGCGCCGCCGGCGCGGCTCCAGGCCAGGTGCTCGGACACCAGCGCCGGCGCCACCCGGTCGACCAGCGCCGCCAGTCGCCGCAGGTGATCGGCATCGGGCGGCGCGGCGCCGCCCAGCGAGGCCGAGACACCGTGCAGCGACAGCGGATGCGTGGACCGCAAGGCCTCGAGCAGGGCCAGGCGCGGGCCGCCGGCGACGAGGTAGTTCTCGGGATGGACCTCGAACCAGAGCCCCGGATCGCGCGCAGCCAGCGCGTCCTCCGCGAACTCGGGCTTGAAGCCCAGGCCGGCGCCCAACGCGCGCGTCATGGCCGGCCGATCAGGACTTGGTGGCGGTCAGCGAGCCCATGCCCTTGGGCGTCTTGATCGTCGTGCAGGTGCCGGCGGGCACGTACTTCCAGGCATTGGCCTGGTAGTCCATCTTGGCGGTGCCGGCGCAGGTGGTGCCGGGGCCGGCCGCGCAGTCGTTCTTGCCGGCCATCGCCACGCCGTAGCAGCGCTCCTTCTCGGCGGCGGCGGGCTTGGCGTCTTGCGCCATCGCGGAAGCGGACAGGGTGGTCAGCGTGACCAGGGCGAGGCTCAGGGTGGTCGACTTCATGGGGGCACTCCTTGTGCGGTGGATCGGGGTTGTGGGTCGGACGCGGCGGCGATTCCGTCGCGTTCCGGCAGCTAGTTCGCGACGGACGCGCTCCGGGTTACAGCGCCACGGGAAATTTCCCGGATTCTTTTTTTCGAGCGGTCTGTAACCTTCCAGGCCCATGACGCGAATAGACCCCGTGATCGCGACCGAGCATGAGCTGCACGAGCTGTTCCTGGCCGGGCTGGATGGGGACGCGGCGGCCTACCGCCACTTCCTCGAACGCCTGGGTGCCTTGCTGCGCGGATACTTCCGGCGGCGGCTGCAGCAGCTGCCGGACGAGGTCGAGGACCTGGTCCAGGACACCTTGATGGCCGTGCACGCGCAGCGCCAGACCTATCGCCGCGGCGAGCCGCTGACGGCCTGGGTGCATGCGGTGGCCCGCTACAAGCTGGTGGACCTCTGGCGCCGGCGCGCGCGGCAGGAGGCCCTGAACGATCCGCTGGACGAGGACCTGGCCGTGTTCGCGACCGCCGACCACGAGGCCGGCGACACCCGTCGCGACCTCGGCCGGCTGCTGGATCGGCTGCCGACCAGCCAGCGCCTGCCCATCCTGCACACCAAGCTGGAAGGCCTGTCGGTGGAGGAGACCGCGCGCCTCACCGGCATGAGCGAATCGGCGGTGAAGGTCGGCGTGCATCGCGGCGTGAAGGCGCTGGCGCGCCTGTGGAAGGACATGACATGAAGACCGACGAGCTCATCGCGCTGCTGGCCCGGGATGCCGGCCCGGTGCCCACGGGCGTGGGGGAGCGGCGCTTCGCCGTGGCGCTGGCGCTGGGCATCCTGGCGGCCCTGGCCTGGGTGCAGGCCGCCTTCGGCCTGCGGGCCGACCTGCCGCTGCTGATGACGACCGCCGACTTCTGGCAGAAGGTCGCGATGCCGCTGGCGGTGGCGGCCACCGGGCTGGTCGTGGTTTTCCGGCTGGGCCACCCGGGCGCGCGGGTGCGCGGCTGGTGGCTGGGCGTGTGGCTGCCGGTGTCTCTGCTGTGGATCTGGGCCGCGGCCGTGCTGTGGATGGCCGAGCCAGCCGCGCGCATGCCACTGGTGCTGGGCACCACCTGGCGCAGTTGCGTGTTCAACGTGACGGCGACCGCGCTGCCGATCGGCATCGCGCTGCTGTGGGCGCTGCGCGGCCTGGCGCCGACGCGACCCACGTTGACGGGCGCGGCGGCTGGCTGGCTGGCCGGCGCGGTGGGCGCCTGCGTCTATTCGCTGCACTGCCCGGAGATGGCCGCGCCCTTCGTCGCCGTCTGGTACGTGCTGGGCATGGCGCTGTCGGCGGCGCTGGGGGCGCTCGCCGGGCGGCACTGGTTGAGATGGTGATCAGCCCCTCACTCTTCGGCGCTCGCTCCTCCGTCTTCGGAGCGACCGGCATCCCCTTCTGATCGTCGAGCGACTCGTCGTTCACACAGCCTTCCGACAATCTCCGAGAGGGCCAGCCCGACGAGGGTTGCGACGAGGGGGCGGCCGGTGATCAGATGGCCGACCAAGCCGGATAGCACGATCACGAGGACGCGGGCGGTTGAGCAGTCGATTCGCATGGAAGAGATTCCGGCGCTGTCGATCAGCCTGCGCAGGGCTCATGTTGTCGTCAGCAGGGGCGAAGCCGGATGGACTTTCCGGCGCGGGTCGTGCAACCCCGCTTGCCGTATCGCGTCGGAATGCCATGAATGAATGGCGCCCGCGCATGCATCTATCCGAGTGGAGGATCCCGGATCCCGATTCGAAGTCAGCGTGACTGTCCGATGAACTGAGCAACGCCTGCTAGTTCCCGCTCATGCTTGCATTCACGGCAGCAGGGGGAAATCGAAGGAATCGCCAGCCGTCGTTGCGACGGCCCTACAGGCGCTCGGTCGCGCGGTCGGCGCGTGAGCGTCCCAAGCCGCAGTCGCGGCTATTCGTCGCGCCGGAACCGCGATTGCACGCGCCGGTCGAGCGCGCCGGACGCGGCGGCCTTGAGCAGGCCGCGGAAGGTCGCGCAGGCGGCGTGGCTCTTGGCGGGGCAGACGGCGGCGTGCTTCAGCCCGCGGCTGATGGCGCGCAGCTGGCGGATCGTCGCGTCGATCTCGTCGGCCTTGGCGGCCAGCAGCTGGCGGTCGATCACCGGGCCGGTGGGCGTCAGCATCGACTGGATCTCGTCCAGCGACAGCCCGCCCGCCTGACCGAGCGCGATCAGCGCCAGGTCGTCCAGCACCTTCGCCGGGAACTGGCGCCGCGCGCCGGCCGGTCCGAGCGACCGGATCAGCCCGCGCTGCTCGTAGTAGCGCAGCGTCGAGGACGCAATGCCGGTCCGCTTCGCGACCTGCGCGATGTCCATCGGACCGGGTGGGGATTGGCTCATGAGCGCTTGACTTGAAGTTGACTTCAACTTCTATCGTGCCGCCCATCGACGCCACGCGTCAACCCGCCATCCCTCACGACCGCCCACGAGGCCCACGATGACAAGCCCACCGCTGCCCCTCCTCCTTTCCCTGCCGCCGGGAGTCCTCGGCCACATCGCGCTGATCGGCATCGGTGCGACCGCCATCCTCGACCTCTGGCTGATGGCGCTGAGACGCGCCGGCGTGCCCACGCAGCCGATGGCCTGGATAGGACGCTGGGTCGGACACATGGCGCGGGGGCGATTCGCTCACGCGTCGATCGGACAGGCGCCGGCCGTCCCCGGCGAAGCGGTCCTCGGATGGCTGGTGCACTACGCCGTCGGCATCGCCTTCGCGGCCTTGCTCGTGGTGATCGCCGGACCCGGCTGGCTCCTCACGCCGAGCTGGGAGCCGGCGCTGGGCGTTGGCGTCGCCACGGTGCTGATGCCCTGGTTCGTCATGCAGCCCGCGATGGGCGCCGGTGTCGCGGCGAGCCGCACCGCCGCGCCCTTCCAGAACCGGCTGCGCAGCCTGGCCAATCACCTCGTGTTCGGCATCGGCCTGCTGGTCAGCGCGCTGGCGCTGCAAGCGCTGCGATGAGCGGGCGCGGCCGCGCCGCTGCCCCGAGGTCTGCCTGTCCGCCGTTTCTTCCCTCGAAAGGACTCCCATGAAAGCCACTGCCATCCCCGCCGACCGACCGGTCCGGACGCCACGCCGCCTCGCGATCGTCTATCACAGCGCCCACGGGCACACGGAGCACATCGCGTCGCACATCCGCGCGGGCGCTCGCGAGGTGCCCGACGTCGTGGCCGACCTGCTGAAGGCCGAGGACCTCACCGCGACGCCGGCCGACCTGATCGCCTACGACGGACTGGTGCTGGGCTCGCCGACCTACCTGGGCGGCGTGTCGGGGCCGTTCAAGCACTTCATGGACGCGACCGGCCCCTTGTGGCGCACGCAGCGCCTGCGCGGCAAGCTGGCGGCGGCGTTCACGGTGTCCTCGCTGCCGTCCGGCGACAAGCAGTCGACGCTGATGTCGCTGTTCGTCTTCTGCATGCAGCACGGCATGGTGTGGGTCGGCAACCCGCTGTTGCCCGAGCAGCACCGCGGCGTGCCCGAGGCGGAGGCGGCCAACCGGCTCGGCTCCTGGTCCGGGCTGATGGCCCAGTCCGCCCACGGCGCGTCAGCGGATGCGTTCTCGTCCGGGGACGTGCGTACCGCGCGGTTGTTCGGGCGTCATGTCGCGGAGACCCTGCATCGGCTGGGCGGCATGGAGGCCGGCAGCTTGGTCGCCGCGTCCGGTGCGACGGGAGCGCCCGCATGACGCCCGAGCGCCGCGCCGGCCTGCTGTTCGGCTTCATCCTGTCGGGGCTGATGTCGCTGCTCGTCTCGGCGGTGACCACGCTGCGCGCGGTGGGGCTGGTCGACGGCGTCGGCGGTCTGTGGATGACGGGGTGGCTCAGTGCCTGGGTGATCGCGTTTCCCACCGTGCTGGTCGTCGCGCCGCTGACGAGGCGGCTGGTGGCACGGCTGACCGGTCGATGAGCGCGACCCGCAGCTCTCGGGTGAACGCGGTCCTTGTCCGCTGATGCGGTTCCCGCTACCTCACGGGATATACGACAACGGCAGCGCCGTCGTGAATTTCAGCTCCTCCATCGCGAAGCTGGAGCTGACGTCCGAGAGCTGCGTGTTGGCGATCAGCCGCTTGTAGACCTGGTCGTAGGCCGCGATGTCCGGCACGACCACGCGCAGCAGGTAATCGACGTCGCCGCTCATCCGGTAGAACTCGACGACCTCCGGGATCGCCTCGACCGCGGCGCGGAACTGCTCGAACCAGCCTTGCGAATGCATGCTGGTCCGTACCGACACGAACACCGTCACCCCGACGTTGACCTTCTTCGGATCGACCAGCATCACGTTGCGGGTGATCACGCCCGACTCCTTGAGCCGCTGCACCCGGCGCCAGCAGGGCGTCGTGGACAAGCCCACCTCCACCGCCAGGTCGCTGACCTGGACCGCGGCGTCCCGCTGCAGCACATGCAGGATCTTGCGGTCAATGGAATCCAGTTTTGTCATTTCCGGCCGCCTTGGAATGCATTTGCTGAAAGCGATGAAGAACAGGTGGATTTTGCATGCGGATTCCACGGCGGCCTTCTGACAATCGTCGGCCATGGAAATCTATCTCGACGCCAACGCCACCACCCCCGTCCTGCCGCAGGCCCGCGAGGCCGCGCTCTCCGTGATGGCGGACGCGTTCGGGAACCCCAGCAGCATCCACGGCAGCGGCCTCAAGGCGCGCGCCAGGCTCGACGAGGTCCGCGCCACCGCGCGCCGGGTGCTGGGCGCGCCGGGCGGCCGGCTGGTCTTCACCAGCGGCGCGACCGAAGGCATCCAGACCGCCGTCCTCTCCGCCCTGACCGCGCTGCGCCAGCGCCGCGACGCCGGCGAGGCGATCCCGCCGCGGCTGCTGTACGGCGCCACCGAGCACAAGGCCGTCCCCGAGGCGCTCAAGCACTGGAACGCGTTGCTCGGCCTGGACCTGGAGGTCGTCGCGATCCCGGTGGGCCTGGACGGCCGCCATGACCTCGCCTGGCTGCGCGAGCAGGTGTCCGCCGCCGGCCTGGTCTGCACGATGGCGGCCAACAACGAGACCGGCGTCATCAGTGACCTCGACGGCATCGCCGAGGTGCTGCGCGGCAGCGGCGCGCTGTGGCTGGTCGACGGCGTGCAGGCGCTGGGCAAGCTGCCGCTGCAGCTCGGCGAGCGCGCCATCGACTACGCGCCGTTCTCCGGCCACAAGCTCTACGCGCCCAAGGGCATCGGCATGCTCTACGTCCGCGAAGGCGCGCCGTTCACGCCGCTGATGGCCGGCGGCGGCCAGGAGGGCGCGCTGCGCTCCGGCACCGAGAACATGGCCGGCATCGCCGCGCTGGGCGCGGTGCTGGACGCGCTCGAGCAGGGCGGCACCTTCGCCTCGCTCAGCCAGCTGATCGACCGCCGCCAGCGCCTGGCCGACGCGCTGCGCGACGCCTTCCCCGGCGTGGTGTTCAACGCGCCGTTGGACATCAGCCTGCCCACCACGCTGAACGTCTCCGTCCCGGGCCTGGGCGCGAAGCTGCTGCTCGACCTCTTCGATGCCGCCGGCCTGCGCGTCAGCGGCGGATCGGCCTGCGGCGCGTCGAAGGCCGCGCCGAGCTACGTGCTCCAGGCCATGGGCCTGCCGGCATGGCGCGCCGCGTCGGCGGTGCGCCTGTCCTTCGGCGCGGCCGATACCGACGCCACGCTGGAGGAAGCCTGCCGCCGCGTGCGCGCCTGCGGCGAGTCGCTGCGCGCCACCTGCCAGACGCCGTCGCCGAACGACAGCCCGCAGGCGCCGGACCTGCTGACGCGCTTCACCGTCGATGGCGCCTGCTGCTACGTCGTCGCCGATGTCGCCAGCTGCCGCTGCGTCGTCGTCGATCCGCTGCCGGAGCTGACCGGCACGCTGGCGCAATGGCTGCGATGTCGTGGCCTGTCGCTGGCGGCGGTGCTCGACACCCACAGCCATGGCGATCACGCCTCCTCGGCGCAGGCGCTGCGCGACGCGGTGCCGGAGTTGCTGTCCGAGGACGCCCGGCCGGGCCGGGTCGATGCGCTGGGCTGGCCCGCGGGCGCTGAAGTGATCGCGCTGGGTGCCTACCGCCTGTCGCGCCTGGCGACCCCCGGTCACACCGAGGACTCGACCGCCTACCTCCTGCATGCCGGCGGCGACCTGGTCGCGACCTTCGTCGGCGACACGGTGATGCCGGGCGCGCTCGGCCGCAGCGATTTCGCGCAGAGCGCGCCGGCCGCCTTCGGGCCGTCGCTGAAGACGCTGGAGCGCAATGTCGGCCTGGACGGCCTGCTGCTGCCCGGCCACGACTACGACGACCGCTTCGCCACGACGCTGGCGGTCGAATGCGAGGCGCAGCCGCTGCTCGACGGCGTGCTCAAGGGCCGGCTCAGCGCCGAGGCCTTCGCGATCGGCAAGGGCGTGCTGGAGCACGACCTCGCGCCGACCCAGTACCAGACCATGGCGTGCGGCGCGCGCGTGGCCTGCGCGCGGGCGACGGAACGCGTCGAGCTGGATGTCGCCGGCCTGCAGGCGCTGCTGGCGGAGGGCGCTCATCCGAAGCCGGTGCTGGTCGACGTACGCGAGGCCTACGAGGCGCGGCTGAGCCCGAACGAGGCGCTCGCGCCCGAGGCCGTGCCGCTGTCCGCGCTGATCAACGCGTTGCCGCGCTGGCGCGCCTTGCCGGCCGACACGCCGGTGGTCTTCTTCTGCCGCAGCGGCAATCGCAGCGCGCAGGCGGCGCGGGCGCTGCGCCGCCTCGGTCATGCGCAGTCCTGGAGCCTGGCCGGCGGCCTCGCCCTGTGGCCGGAAGCCGGCGCCTCCCTCGCGACCGGCGCGCGCGGCAATCCCAATGCCGGCACCACCAGCGGCGTCCCCATCGCCTTCGACGCGATCGCGATCTGAGCGGCCACGCGCGCTCGCCCTCCTGGGGCCATCCCTGGATTGACCGTCGGACGGAGTGCCTCTATGCTCGGTGCTTGAAAGCGCTTTCATAAGCGCGCAGCACAAAGGCATTCCCATGACGGAGACAACGACGGGGCGCGCCAGCGCCTCGCTGCGATGGACGCTGTCCGCCAAAGGCGCGGACCTGGCGAGTTCGACGCGCCTGGCCGCGCAGCCCGACCTGGCACTGCAGCCGGTCGCGCAGCTGATGGCCGATGCCGCGATCGCCGGCATGCCCAAGCTGGTGGTGAACAGCGCCAGGCGCTTCCAGCGCATCGAGGGCTTCGGCGGTGCCTTCACCGAAGCCGCCGCGATCACCTGGCAGCAGCTGCCGCCCGCCGAGGCCAACGCGCTGCTGCAGGCCTACTTCGACGTCGGCGCCGGCCACGGCTACACCTTCAACCGGGTGCACATGAACAGCTGCGACTTCTCGCTGGGCAACTACGCCCATGCGGAGGTCCCCGGCGACGAGGCGCTGGCCGACTTCAGCATCGATCGCGACCGCCGCGCGCTGCTGCCGATGATCAAGGCCGCGATGAAGGTCGCCGCCCGGCCGATGAAGCTGCTGGTCTCGCCCTGGAGTCCGCCGGCGTGGATGAAGACCAATGGCGAGATGAACAACGGCGGCAAGCTGCTGGCGCGGTACGCCCGGGCCTGGGCGCAGTGCTACGTGAAGTTCATCCAGGCCTACGAGGCCGAGGGCGTGCCCATCTGGGGCGTCTCGGTGCAGAACGAACCCGACGCGGTGCAGCGCTGGGACTCCTGCGTCTACAGCGCCGAGGAGGAACGCGACTTCGTCCGCGATCACCTCGGCCCGGCGCTGCACGCGGCCGGCCTGGCGCGCATCCGCATCGTGATCTGGGACCACAACCGCGACCAGATGGTGCAGCGCGCCGACGTCGTCTACTCGGACCCCGAGGCGGCGAAGTACGTCTGGGGCTGCGGTTTCCACTGGTATGTCGAGGACCACTTCGACCACGTCGGCCTGCTGCATGACGCCTATCCGGACAAGCAGCTGCTGTTCACCGAGGGCTGCCAGGAAGGCGGCCCGCACATCGGCTCCTGGGCGACCGGCGAGCGCTACGGGCGCAGCATCATCAACGACCTGAATCGCTGGACGGTCGGCTGGATCGACTGGAACCTGCTGCTGGACGAGACCGGCGGGCCCAACCACGTCGGCAACCTGTGCAGCGCGCCGATGCTGGCGGACCGGGAGCAGAACCGGTTGATGCCGCAGAGCGCCTACGACTACCTCGGCCACTTCAGCCGCTTCATCCGGCCCGGCGCGCATCGGGTGCTGTGCTCGGCCAGCAGCCAGGACCTGGAATGCACCGCCGCGCTCAACGAGGACGGCAGCATCGCCGTCGTCGTGATGAACCGCAGTGAACGCGCGCACCGATTCACGCTGCGCATCGACGGCCAGGCCGGCGTCGCGGCGCTGCCGGCGCGCTGCATCGCGACCTACCTGCTGCCGCGCTGAGGCGGGGACGACCGCATGACCGTCGCCGATGTCACCGCCTCCGCCCGCGTCGAGGCGCTCTACCTGTACCCGGTGAAGTCCTGCGCCGGCGCGCGCGTGCCCGAACTCCGCTTCGATGCCGAGGGCCGCATCGAGGGCGATCGCGAGTGGATCGTGGTCGACGCGCGCGGCGAGCTGGCCTGGCTGGGCTCGCATCCAAAGCTGGCGTTGCTCCAGCCGAGCCTGGTGCCGGACGCGCTGCTGCTGCGCGGCGGCGGGCAGCAGCCGCTGCGGCTGTCGCGCGAGCCCGAGGGCGACGCGACGCAGGCGCTGATCTGGCATCCCGGCGAGCGGCGCATGCTGGGCCACGCCGGACGCGACGCCGGCGCGCTGGCGGCCCAGTTCCTGCGCGAGCTGACCGGCGAGGAGCTGCGGCTGGTGAAGCTTGAGCGCGAGGCGATGCTCGCCACCGCGCCGCATCCGCTGCATGCGGTGTCGTCGGCCTCGGTGGAGGAGCTCAACGCGCATCTGGCGACGTTGGGACTGAGACCGGTGGACGTGCGCCGGCTGCGGCCCAACCTGGTGCTGGGCAGCGGGCCGGACGCGGGGATGCCCTTCATCGAGGAGCACCTGACGCAGATGGTCTGGCGCGACGGAGAGGGCGCCTGGCGACGCCTGGTGCATCGGATGCCGAGCGAGCGCTGCGTCGTGCCCAACGTCGATCCCGACACCGGCCAGGCGCAGGCCGGCATCGACACGGCGATCGCGGCGCTCAGCGCGCAGCGCTGGCCGGGACAGGCCTCGCGCTTCGGCGTCTACCTGCAGCCGCCGTCGGGCGGCTCGCTGGCCGAAGGCGCCAGCCTGACGATGGAGCTCGACTTTTGAGCGCCGGCCGGGGACTTTCCCGCCGCGGGCTGCTGGCGGCGATGACGGCGCCCGCCTGGACCGGCATGCTGATCGTGCCGGCGCGGGCGCAGCCGCGCGAGGTGCTGACCGTCGCCGCCTTTCCGCTGATGGACGAGATCGCCAGGGCGGCGATCCCGGCCTGGCAGGCGCTGCATCCGGACGTCGAGCTGCGCATCCTGATGCGCCAGTACAGCGACCACCACACGGCGATGACGACCGCGCTGTCGACCGCCGTCGGGCTGCCCGACGTGATGGCGCTGGAGGCCAGCTTCGTCGGCCGCTTCGCCCAGGGCGGCGGCCTGGAGGACCTGCGGCAGCCGCCCTTCGGCATCGAGTCGGTGCGCGCGCGGCTGGTGCCGTATGCCTACGACCAGGCGATCGCGCGCAGCGGCGCGGTGGTGGCGATGCCGGCGGACATCGGCCCGGGGACCCTGCTGTATCGCAAGGACATCCTGGACCGCGCGGGCGTGGCGCCGGAGGACCTCACGCGCAGTTGGGATGCCTACGTCGCCGCCGGCGAGCGCATCAAGGCGCGCACCGGCGCCTACCTGGTCGCCAACGTGCAGGAGATCAAGGACATCCTGGTGGCCGATGGCCTGCGGCCGGGCGAGGGCGTCTACTTCGACACCGAGTCGCGGGTGCTGGTGAACACGCCGCGCTTCGAGCGCGCCTTCGAGGTGTCCCTGCGCGCCCGCCAGAAGGGACTGGATGCGAAGGTGCAGGCCTGGTCCAACGACTGGGGCGCGGGCTTCAAGCAGGGGCGGCTGGCGACGGAGCTCTCGGGCGCGTGGCTGGTGGGGCAGCTCAATGCCTTCGTCGCGCCGGAGACCAAGGGCCTGTGGCGCGCGGCCTCGTTGCCGGGCGGCTCGCAGGTGCCCTACGGCGGCACGTTCTATGCGATCGCGCGCCGGTCGGCGCCGGCGCGCAAGCGCCTGGCCTGGCAGTTCATCCAGCTGATGACGCTGGACCCGGCGCGGCAGCTGCAGGCCTTCAAGGACTACGACGCCTTCCCCGCGCTGCGCGACGTGCACGACGATCCCTTCTTCAGCGAGCCGGTGGACTTCCTCGGCGGGCAGCGGGCGCGCCTGCTGTGGCGCGACGATGCCCTGCGCATCACCGCCTTGCCGGTCCACAAGCAGAACAAGTTCGCCGAGGAAGTCGTGCAGACCGAGCTGGACAAGGTGCTGCGCGGGCACAAGACGATCAAGGCGGCGCTCGCGGATGCCGAGCAGCTGCTGCTGCGGCGCGCGAAGCGCTGAAGGAAGGGAAGCTCTTTCATGAAGCAACGATTGACGCGGCGCTGGGCCGCCGTGCCGCTGTTGGCGGCCCTGACGATCGACGGCGGCGCGGCGCTGGCGCAGACCGCGACCGGCAAGGGCGGCGCGGCCTCCGGGCCGATCGCCCTGCCGGCCGGCTACACGCTGGTGTGGTCGGACGAGTTCGACCGGGACGGGCTGCCCGACCCGTCGAAGTGGGCCCACGACACCGGCATGAACCAGCAGGGCTGGCACAACCGCGAGCAGCAGTACTACGCCGGCCCGCGCCTGGAGAACGCGGCGGTGCGCGAGGGCCGGCTGGTCATCACCGCGCGCAAGGAGGCGCTGTCGTCGCGGCCCGACTGGGGCGGCCAGCAATACAGCTCCACCCGGCTGATCACGAAAGGCAAGGCCGAGTGGACCTACGGCTTCTTCGAGATCCGCGCCCGGCTGCCCTGCGGCCGCGGCACCTGGCCGGCGATCTGGACCCTGGGCAGCCAGGGCGACTGGCCGGCCGCCGGGGAGCTCGACATCCTCGAGCACATGGGCCAGAAGCCGGACTGGGTCTTCAGCACGGTCCACACGAGCTCCGGGCACGGCGGCCATGGCGTCGGCGACGGCCGCAAGCTTGCGACCGCCTGCGGCCAGTTCCACGACTACCAGATGCTGTGGACGCCCCGGGAGATCCGCTTCGGCATCGACGGCCAGGTGCATGCCGCCTATCCCAACCTCGGCCAGGGCCCGGCGCAATGGCCGTTCGACAAGCCGCAGTTCCTGATCCTCAACCTCGCCATCGGCGGCGACCTGGGCGGGGAGATCGACGACGCGATCTTCCCGGTCAGCTACGAGGTGGCCCACGTGCGGGTGTATCAGCAGGCGCGCTGAACGCAGGCCGCCGCCGGCGGTCGCGGGACCAGGGGCGGATCGATGGTCTACTTCCGGCTTGGCCGGAGACCGCAAGACGGTCTTCATGACCTGGTCCGTCGACACGTCCGTCGACCGCCCATCGACCTGCTTCGAGAGCCCCACTTGTCCCGCAGTACCCAAGGCGCCACGCTGCTCGGCCTGATCGCCATCCTGTTCTGGAGCACCTCCGTCGGCGTCACGCGCAGCACGATCGAGTTCCTCGGCCGGACCGGCGCGCCGGCGGTGATGTTCACCCTGTCCGCCTTGCTCCTGCTGCCCACGCGCAGCGCGCTGCGCGAGTTGCCGCGGCGCTACCTGTGGCTGGGCGCCGCGCTGTTCGTCGGTTATGAGCTGTGCTTCGTGCTCGCGCTCGGTTTCGCGCGGACGCGGCACGAGGCCATCGAGGTCGGCATGGTGAATTACCTGTGGCCCAGCCTCACCGTGCTGTGTTCCGCGATCGCCGGCGGGCAGCGGCTCAATGCGCTGATGCTGGGCGGCCTGGCGCTGGCCTTCACCGGGGTCGTCACCGCGTCCTCGCCGCCCGAGGGGCTGTCGCTGGCGCGCTTCTTCCACAACGCCGCGTCGAATCCGCTGGCCTATGGCCTGGCCTTCGTCGGCGCGATCGTGTGGGCGCTCTACAGCACCTGCACCCGCTACATGGCCGAGGGCCGGAACGCGCTGTGGTTCTTCATGGCGCTGAGCGCCGCCGGATTCTGGGTGGTGCACGCGCTCAACCCGGAGCGAACGCCGATGCAGGCGTCGATGCACGTCGTCATCCAGGTCGCGCTGGCGAGCACCGCGGTGACGCTGGCCTATACCTTCTGGAACCTCGGCGTGCTGCGCGGCAACATCCACCTGCTGGGGCTGGCGGCGAACGGCACGCCGGTGATGTCGGCGCTGTTCGCGTCGCTGCTGCTGAGCGCGCCCCTGCCGCCGATCTTCTGGGGCGGCGCGGCGCTGGTGGCGCTCGGCTCGCTGGTGGCGGGGATCGGGGCGCGACGCGCCGCCCGGCGCGCCGATTGATGGATTGAAGCAAGGGCGATGATTCGCCCGATCAAGACATCGCGATCACGCACGCTCAGGGAGGGCCTTGGATGAACGAGAACGACGAAGCGTCCAAGCCGGCACCGGCGGCAACATCAGCCGCACCTGACGGCGCCGCGCCGACCGCCACCGGCCCGCTCAGGCGCGTCACCCGCTCTGCCGCGACCAGCGCGTTCGTGGGCCTGGTGGCGCTCGCGGCCGTCGCCATCGCCGCCTGGTTGCAGCCGGCGATGTTCTGGTGGCCCGACCCGTCGGCAAAGACCACCGAGACCGCCACGGCCGATGAAGACGCCGCCACCGATCCGGGCCTGAAGCTCACCGAGGCCGTGCTGGCCGCGCAGCCGCGCCTGATCGCCGAGGCCCTGGACGCCTTGCCGCGCTCCGAGCCGGATCGGATCAGGGTCTACGCGGTCACCTACGCGCCCTACGCGAGCGAGGATGTCTTCAAGCGCGAGAGCGCCGTCGTCGCCCAGGCGATGGCGGAGCGCTTCGGCGCGGGCGACAGGACGGTCCAGCTGGTGATGAACCCGTCCACGACCGAGTCGCTGCCCTGGGCGACGCAGGCCAACCTGCGCCGGACGCTGGACCGCATGGGGCAGGTGATGGATCGCGACAAGGACGTGCTCTTCCTCCATCTCACCTCGCACGGCGGCCGCGACGGGCAGCTGGCCGCCGAGGCCTGGCCGCTCGAATCGGAGCCGGTGACGCCGGCGCTGCTGAAGCAGTGGCTGGACGAGGCCGGCATCCGCTGGCGCGTGATCTCGATCTCGGCCTGCTACTCGGGCAGCTGGATCGAGCCGCTCGTGGGCGACGACACCCTGGTGATGACGGCGGCCGACGCGACCCACACCTCGTATGGCTGCGGGTCGCGCTCGCCGCTGACCTTCTTCGGGCAGGCGCTCTACGTCGACGCGCTGAAGGACACCTGGTCCTTCGCGCAGGCCCACGCGCGGGCGCGCCAGCTCATCGAGGTCCGCGAGCGGGAGGCCGGCAAGACCGACGGTTATTCGAATCCGCAGATCCGCGAAGGCGCGGCGATCGGCGAGGTGCTCCGGCGCCTGGAGCGGCAGCAGCGGGGGCAGTGAGGACAACACCCTCACGCGCATGGGCGGTCGTCGCTATCATCGCCCCCGCAGACAAGGAGTCGAGATGGCATCACGCTTCTGGTTGGCGCTCCAGGTGGGCGCGCTCTTCAGCCTGTCGGCCGCGGCCCAGGACCTCACCCTGACGCGGCTGGACTGCGGCAGCGGCAGCAACGACCCGCGACGCTTCAGCGACACCTACGCCTACACCGAGACCACCAAGCCCTTCACCTTCAGCTGCTACGTCATCCGGCATGGCAACGACGTGATGGTCTGGGACACCGGCTACCTGCCGGGCTCGGTGCCCAACGCCACCAACAAGCCGCTGGCCGACCTGCTGCGGCAGATCAAGGTCGAGCCCGGCGAGGTGAAGTACGTCGGCATCAGCCACTACCACGCCGACCACACCGGCCAGCTCGCCCCGCTCAGGAATGCGACCTTGCTGATCGGCAAGGGCGACTGGGAAGGCATCACCGCCACGCCGCCGATGAGCGGCGCCAACGTCAAGGGCTTCGCCGAATGGATCGCCGAGAAGCGCAAGGTCGAGACGCTGAGCGCGGACAAGGACGTGTTCGGCGACGGCAGCGTCATGATCCTGCGCGCGCCGGGGCACACGCCGGGCCACTCGATGCTGCTGGTGCGGCTCAAGGAGATGGGGCCGGTGCTGCTGAGCGGCGACGCGGTCCACTTCCATGAGAACTACGAGCATGACGGCGTGCCCGGCTTCAACGACGACCGCGCGCAGACGCTCGCGTCGATCCAGCGCATGAAAGAGATCGAGAAGAACCTGAAGGCGACGGTCATCATCCAGCACGACCCGCGTGACATCGGCAAGCTGCCGGCCTTCCCGAACGCGGCGAAGTAGGCGAGGCGGCCGCGTCCCGCGAACCGGGCGCGATTACACGCGGGTACGGCCCTAGCATCGCGCGCATGACGCAAATTCCTTCCCGACGCCTTGTGCTGGGCGCGGCACTCGCGGCGCCGGCCGTGGTGGCCGCCGCTCCCGCACCCTCCAACAGCGCCAGCGCGACCGTCCTGCGCCTGGCGCCGGGCGCTCCCGGCTCGACACTCTCGCCGCGGCGCATCGACCAGACGCTGCGCCGCATGGTGGCCGACGGCCGCGCGGCGGGCGTGTCGGCCCTGGTCTGGCAAGCGGGCGTGGAGCGCTACTTCGGCGCCCACGGCCTGGCCGACGTGGAAGCGAAGCGGCCGATGGCCCGCGACACGCTCGCGCGCATCTGGTCGATGACCAAGCCGGTGGCGTCGGTCGCGCTCATGCGGCTGTGGGATGCGGGCCGGTTCCGGCTGGACGATCCGCTGGCGCTCTACCTGCCGGAGTTCAGCTCGATGCGGGTCCATGCCGACGATGGCCGCGGCGAGCGGCCGGCCGAGCGGCCGATCCTCGTGCGCGACGTGCTGCTGCACACCGCCGGCCTGACCTACGCGATGGAGGACGGCCCTGCCGACCGCGCGTTCCGCGCCGCGAGCCCGTTCGAGCGCTCCCCCGACCTGGCCGCCTTCAGCCGCGCGGTGGCCGCGCTGCCGCTGCGCCATGAGCCGGGCACGGCCTGGCACTACGGCACCTCGACCGACATCCTCGCCCGGCTGGTGGAGGCGCTGGCGGAGGAACCCTTCGATGCGCATGTGCGTCGCCATGTGCTGCAGCCGCTGGGCCTGCGGGAGACCGACTGGACCGCGCCGGCTGCGCTGCAGGACCGCATGGCCGCGACCTACCGCCTGTCCGCCGACGGCAAGCCGGAGCGCGAGCCCGATCAGCCCTTCACCTTCGCCAGCGGCGGCGCCGGCCTGATCGGTCCCATCGACGACTACCTGCGCTTCGCCCGGATGCTGCTCGGCGAAGGCGAGCTCGACGGCGTGCGGGTGCTGCGCCCGGCGACGGTGCGACTGATGCTGGTCGACCACCTCGACCCCGCGATCACGCAGCGGCATCTCCTGACGAGCCCGGGCGTGGGCTTCGGCTTCGGCGGCTCGGTGCGCATCGCGCCGCCGCTGCGGGACGAGCCGCCCGGCGCGGTGGGCGAGTTCTCCTGGGGCGGTGCCGCGTCGACGCTGTTCTGGATCGACCCGGCGAACCAGCTCGCGGTGGTGTTCTTCGCCCAGAAGCTGCCCTTCGACGACGCCCTGCATCGCGACCTGCGACGCGCGGTGTACGGCTAGGCCGCTCAGGGCGCGAGCTTCGTGAATACATCGTCGCGCGCCTTCACGAGCGCGTTGTGGCAGGCGAAGCAGGTCTGGTGCTGCGCCGCGTCGACGGGCTTGCCGTCGATGAAGCGGCCGTAGCCCCAGCCGCCGCTGTCGGCGTAGCGCTTCGAATCCTTGACCATCACCTGCACCGTCGTCGGCGCGCCGGGAACCGTCGCGGCCGGGAACTCGGTGGAGCGCTGCCGCTTCCACGCCAGCTTGACCAGCATGGCGCCGTCGGGGAACGGCAGCTGGCCCAGTCGATAGGCCTTCATCGCGATCGGATTGCCGACCACGGCGCGCAATTCGTCGAGCGGTGCGTCCTCCGTGGCGACGCCCACCATCTCCCATTGGCGATAGCCGTCGGGCAGCACCACGCCGTAGATCGGCGAGGCGGGTTTCGAGGGCTTTCCCTGGGCCAACGCGGGAAGCGAGCTGGCGCTGAGCGAAGCCAGGAGAAGCATCGAGGCGAGACGGTGGGCATGCATGTGGGTTTTCCAGGCAAGTGGGGCAGTGCCACGGATCAGACCAAATTCATCGCTGCCTGGGCATTGAACCTTGGTATGGGCAGAGCCTCGCGGTGATCGGCGTTCCCGGCGGTTGCATTCGAAAACCCGCTTGTTGTGAAAGCGCTTTCACAATCGACCGATATTGCCTAGGATGCGTCCCGCCGGAGAGAAGTCGCGACCTTGGACCCGCGCCGCAGAGCGCTGGCCGGATCGCGCGGATCGGTGCCCTCCAGCACACCATCGACACCTCTTGGAGACATGAATGGGATTTCCGAACCGCATGGGCGCGCCGATGCTGCGCGCCGTCGCCCTGGGCTTGTGCGCGACTGCCGCCGCGCCGGCGTTTGCCAGCGTCACCAATCCGACCATCGGCCGCCTGTTGTGGTCCGAGGAATTCAACGGCGCGTCGTTGAACACCAGTGTCTGGACGCCCTATGACGGCAATGGCTGCCAGATCAACCTGTGCGGCTACGGCAATGCCGAGCTCGAGTACTACAGCCCCAACAACCTCTCGATCGCCGACGTGCCCTTCGAAGCCGGCACGCGCGCCCTGGCGATCCGCGCGCTGAGGCAGACCATCGGCAGCAATGAGTTCACGTCCGGAAAGGTCGATTCCTACGGCAAGGTGCAGGTGCAGTACGGAATGATCGAGATCCGCATGGCCACGCCGCAGGTCACCACCGGGCTGTGGCCGGCCGCCTGGCTGCTGGGAACCAGTCCGCAGGTCTGGCCGCGCAAGGGCGAGATCGACATCGCCGAGCTGGGCCATCGCGCCTCGGCCTGGGCCGCGGCGGGCGCGCCTTCGCCCGACCATTTCGTCGGCGCCAATGTGATCACCTGGTCGCAGGCCGCCTGCGTGCCGGGCAATGAGTCGTGTGCCGCCTCCACCGCCTGGCAGACCAAGAACTGGTACAAGCCGCAGGCCTCATTGGCGAATCGCTTCGTCAAATACCGCTTCTACTGGACCGAAAGCCAGATGCGATTCACCGTCGTCGACAACGACGGTGAACACGACATGTACGACGCGCCGTTGCCGGTGAACTCGACGGCCTTGCAGGCGCCGTTCTATCTGCTGCTGAACATGGCGGTGGGGGGCAACTTCACCGATGCGGCGACGCCCTCGCAGGTGAACGCGCCACTGCCCGCCACGATGTACGTCGACTACATCCGGGTGTATGAACTCGACGGCAAGGGAGAGGTGAAGCTGGGCAACCAGGTGGTGCCGGAAGTCGCCGGCAAATTCGGCGTGTTCACCGACAACACGGCGGTCAACAACAAGCTGGTCGCCGGCAGCACGTCCGACATCTTCCTGTGGAATGGCGCGTCGACCGCGGCCGGCAACACGCTGCCGTATGAAGGCGGCAATGTGATCGCGTGGAGCTACAACACGCCGGGACAGTGGTTCGGCGGCGGCATCCAGTCCCGCCAGATCCGCGACCTCACCAACTACCGCAATGGCCAGCTGAAGTTCCGGATCAAGATCCCGGCCAATGTGTCCTTCAACATCGGCATTGGCGACACCTACACCAATCAGAACTGGGTGAACTTCCCGGCCAACACCACGGCATTCGGCCTGGTGCGCAATGGGGAATGGGCGACGGCGACGGTTCCCGTCTCGACGCTCATCGGACCGAAGGTCGCGCTGCAATCGATCGCCGACATCTTCATGTTCTCGGGCGACAACAACCGGCTGCCAACTTCGGCTTTCCAGTTCGCGATCGATGACGTGGTGTGGGAGTCCGGCACGACGACCCAGGAGCCGCCGACGCCGGCCGGCATCACCCAGCCGTCGGCGACCACGGTCAAGTTCACGGAGCCGACGGGGACCTGGGCCGACGTGCATTACACGATCAATGGCGGCGGCCAGATGAATGTGCGGATGCTGAAGGAAGGCAGCGGCAATGCCTACACGGTCACCGGGCTGAAGCAGGGCGATGTCGTGCGATTCAACTTCACCTACTGGGACCCGGCCCGCAATGGCGCCTACGACACCGCGCTGCAAAGCTACACGGTGAAGTGAACACGCGGGATGAGGCGTCAGGGGATTGACGACGACTCGTCAGTCGACGATCTCCGCGCCCCATCCGTCGTAGACCACGCCATGGGTTTTCGCGAGCGCCTCGAATTGCGCCGACAACGCCATGAGCGCATCCAGGTCCGGAATCATGCGGCGAGCGGCGACCACCTGCCAGGTCGGCGCATCGTCCTCCGGACCGAAGATCCGCACATCGAAATCCAAGTCGGCCAGGGCGTGCGCGATCGACATCGCGGCGGCTTCTTCGGCGGCGTCGAAGGCGAATTCGGGGACGTGTGGCAAGGACAGATCCGCGCCGAGTTCAACCATCTGCGCCAACACCTTGGCGTCCGGATCGTCGTTGTTGACCAGGCGATCGAGGAGTTCGGGAGAAGTCGGCATGGGTGCAGCGGATGAGAGCGTGAGGAATGGCCTGCCGCCGTCGGTCACGGCGGTGCGGGATCATCCCACGGCGCGATGAGTCGACGCCTTCAGCCCCTGACGTCTTCGCTCGCGCGGCCGGGAGACCCGCGGATCGGGGCGGCCGCATTCGGCGCCCCGACTAACGTCGCGCGATGGATCGAAGCATCATGGCTGTCAGGCCGCCGGGCCATCCGGCAGCTTCGCGATGACCTTGATCTCGAACTGGAACCCGGACAGCCAGGTCACGCCGATGGCGGTGGCGGTCGGATAGGGCGCCTCGCCCCAGAACTCGGCGGCGACGGCCCAGGCGCGCTCGAAGTGGGTGTGGGGATCCACCATGAAGACGGTCACGTCGATGACGTCGCGGAAGCTGCAGCCCGCCGCCGCCAGGATGGCGTTGAGGTTCCTGAACGCGAGGCGGACCTGCTCGTCCCGGTCCGGCTCGGGTGAGCCATCGGCGCGGCTGCCGACCTGACCCGACACGAACAGCAGCCCATTGGCGCGAATGGCGGGGGAGTAGCGGTGCAGCTCATAGAGCGCGTGGCGGTCGGGCGGGGAGACGACATCTCGAGTGAACATGACCAGCATTCCTTTGAAGCACGAATTGCGATGTGCTCACTGTAGGAATTCGCCGCCCGTCGATAAACCAGCGACTCGCACAATCACTGTTTGGAGTCGCCAAACAGTGAGGGGAAACGACCGCCGGCTACTCCTCCAACCGGAACGCCCCCGCCTCGAAATCGGCGATCGTCGCGCGCGCGGCGGCGAGCTGCGAGCCCGGCACCAGCACGCGCACGCCGCCGACGGCCGGCGAGAGCAGCGAGTAGTTCTGCACCATGTGCTCGTCCGCCAGGTGCGGCGTGAGCGCGGCGGACCGGAGTACGCCCATCAGCAGGTGGGCCTCGATGGGCGAGTCGCGCGTGGCGACACAGACGAAGTCATCGGAGCTGGCGTCGGCGCGGTCGGGCATGGGTCCTCCTGGGTTCCTCCCAAGGGCCGCAGCTTAGACCGCTTCCCGCGTGGGCGCATCCGTCGTCCGGAGCGCACCGCGCGCTCAGACCGTCACCGGCGCCTGCGGCACCTGCGGCATCTGCCACTGCGTCCCCGGCGCATAACGCGCGATGTACTGCTGATGCCCCGGCATCTGCTGCACCGTCTGGTCGATGCGCGCCTTGATCCCGCCCAGGAAGCCGGCCAGCTCGCGGTCGCTCATCAGGTCGGCCGTCGGATGATGCTGCTCGGGCATCAGGCCCTGGCCCAGCATCACCTGGATCCACGAGTTCTCGGTGAACAGCTCATTCGGCCCGCGGAACACCCGGCCGCTCTCGCGGAACAGGTCCAGCCGGTGCTGCAGCGACGCCGGCACCGACATCTCGCGCAGGTCGCGCCACATCGGCGAATCGGTCCGCTGCTGCAGGTGGTAATGCAGCACGATGAAGTCGCGGATGTGCTCCAGCTCATGCCGCATCTGGGCGTTGTACTCGTCGACGTCGGACTGCCGGATCCCGTCCTTCGGGAACATCTGCAGCAGCCGGATCGCGCTGCGCTGGATCAGGTGGATGCTGGTGGACTCCAGCGGCTCCAGGAAGCCGCTGGCCAGACCCACGGCGACGCAGTTGCGCTGCCACACCACGTCGCGCTGGCCCGGCTTGAAGCGGATCACGCGATGCGGCGTCAGCACCTCGCCCTCGATGTTGCCCAGCAGCGCCGCGCGCGCGGTCTCGTCGTCGGTGTAGCGGCTGCTGAAGACCACGCCATTGCCGACGCGGTGCTGCAGCGGGATCTGCCACTGCCAGCCCCAGGGATGCGCGATCGCGCGCGTGTAGGGCACCGCGTCCCGCACCGACGCGGTCTGCAGCGCGATCGCGCTGTCGCAGGGCAGCCAGTGCGACCAGTCCTGGTAGCCGACGCCCAGCGTCTGCCCCAGCAGCACCGAGCGCATGCCGGTGCAGTCGATGAAGAGATCCCCTTCGACCTCGGACCCATCCTGCAGCTTCAGCGCGCGCAGGTCGCCATCGGGCCGCAGCAGCACCTCGGCGATACGGCCCTCGATGCGGCGCACGCCGAAGCCCTCGCTGAAGCGGCGCAGGAAGGCGCCATACAGCGACGCGTCCAGATGGAAGGCGTAGTTGATGCCGTCGCCCGGCAGATGCGCGAAGCGGTTCTGCTGCGCCGCGCGCAGTTCCAGGCAGTAGTCGCCGTAGTCCGACGCCATGCCGCGCTCGCGGCCCTTCATCCAGAAGTGCTGGAAGCCGGCGGTCCAGTGGTCGATGCCGGTGCTGCCGAACGCGTGGATGTAGCGCGCGTCGGGGTCGCGCCAGCCCTCGAACTGGATGCCCAGCTTGATGGTGGCCTGCGTCGCGGCCATGAACTCCCGCTCGTCCAGTCCGAGCAACTGGTGGAAGGTCAGCATCGTCGGGATCGTCGCCTCGCCGACGCCGACGGTGCCGATCTCGTCGGACTCGACCAGGCGGATGTCCAGCTGCTTGCCCAGGTGCTTGGCGATGCAGGCGGCCATCATCCAGCCGGCCGTGCCGCCGCCGGCGATGACGACGCGTCGCACCGGCGAGCGGGGAACGGACGGGGCGGGGGGCGTGAAGCTCATGGCGTCTCCTCCATGTCGTGGGTCGGGCGGCTTCCGGCGCGACGATGCGGGCGTCCGCAAGGACGCGTCGCTCAACGCTGCCGGAGCCGCTGGATCAGGTGGGCGCGCAGATGGCCGGCGCCCTCGGCGGTGATCGGGGCCAGCGCATGGCGGGCATGCGCGGGGATGTGGGCCGAGGTCTGGCCGTCGGCATTGAACACGTAATGGTCGAAGATCCCCTGCCAGGCGCGGCGTTGCGGCGCCGGCAGATCGCGCAGCGACAGCAGCGCCAGCATCAGCGCGAAGACCGGCGGATCCATGTGGGCCGGCGACTGCCGCCACCAGTAGTTGATCAGCACGTTGAACGCGTCCAGCGCCTCCACCTGGTGCCACCACATGCTGGGGATGTAGAGCGCGTCGCCCGGCTCGAGCTCGGCGACCTGCGCGTGCTCGAGCGCCGTCGCGAAGCGCGGGAAGCGCTCGAAGTCCGGCTGCTTGAGGTCGACCAGGCTGACCGGCTGGCCGGCCGGCGTGAAGTCGATCGGACCGACATACAGGTTGGGCAACTGCTCCGGCGGGAACAGCGTGAAGCGGCGATGGCCGGCCGCCACGCACGCGATGTTGTCGGGCAGGTCGTAGTGCGGCGCGATGCGGCTGCGATTGCCCAGCCAGACGCTGGCCAGCGCCTCCGGTGCCGCCGTGCCGCCGGTCGCCAGCGAGGACAGGTCCAGGTCGTTGTGCGCGCGAAAGCCGGGCAGGCACTCGTCGACCGTCGTTGAGCCGACGTAGTAGCAGGGCGGACGCTCGACCTCGGCGAGCTGGAGCAGCTCCTCCATCAGCGCCGGCAGCGGCGCGTCGGCCCGGCCGAAGTTCATGCCGGTGAGGTCGTCGTTGTAGAAGATGCGGCCGTCGATCTCCGGCGGGCCGGTCATGATCGCCACCGGCGCGCCGCGCCAGCAGCCGTGCAGGTAGTCGACCGCGGCGCGGTCGGAGCGCCGCGCCTCCCGCACCATCGGCCAATGCGACACGAGGCCGCGCAGCACCACCGGCTGCGCGGCCTCGATCAGGTGGGAAGGAAGCCGAGCCGGCACCAGGTCGTGGAGTTCTCGGATCGGCTTCATGCGGGCATCGCCCCCGGCGGGGTCAGAACTTGTAGCGGAGGCCCAGCATATAGCGGCGTCCCGTCTGCGTGACCGCGTACACCTCCTCCTTGGTCCGGCCATGCTGGCGCAGGATCGAATCGCCGAGGTTGATGACTTCGGCCTGCAGGCTCAGGCGTTCGCTGAAGTTGTAGCCCAGGCTGACGTCCACCTGCGAGTAGGGCTCGGTGAAGATCGGCGCCGAGCGGCCCAGCTGGTTGCCGTCGTTGACCGCGGCCAGGAACTTGTCGCGCCAGTTGTAGGCCACGCGCACGCTGAACTTCGCGTCCTCGTAGAAGCCCACCAGGTTGGCGGAGTCGCTCAGGCCCACCAGCGCGTACTGCTGCGCGAAGCTCATGTTGTCGTACTTGAGCCCCGACTTCACCTTGGTGTAGTTGGCCGCGACGCCGAAGCCCGAGTTCCCGAACGCGTGCTGCACGTTCAGCTCGAAGCCCTTCAGGCTGTTGGACTGCGTGTTGGCCGGCACCGTGATCTGGAAGTTGGCCACCGGATCGCCGGGCTGTCCGACGATGGTCCCCAGCGCATGGCCGTTGCTCTCGCCGGTCTTGGTCACGCCCGGCTGGCCGTTGTAGCGGTTGAGGATGTAGTCGCGGATGCAGGTGATGTCGCTGCCGCAGCCGCCGGTGGTCGAGGCCTCGTTGTAGTACGCGCCGCCGATCGGGGTGTGGAGGTTGAACGGGGTGGCGTTCTCGAGCGTCGAGCCGATGTAGTTGCTGATGTTCTTGCGGAACACGCCCGCCGCCACATAGCTGGACCGCGCGTAGTAGTACTCCAGCGAGAAGTCGATGTTCTTCGACTTCAGCGGCTTCAGCCCCGGGTTGCCCTGCGAGCCGGTGCCGCCGCTCAGGCGCGCCAGGTCGTTCAGCGTCTGCCCGCCCTGGATCGCGTCCCAGCCTGGACGGCCGATCGTCGTGCCGTAGCTGGCGCGCAGCTTGAGCTTGTCGGTCAGGTCGGCCTGGTAATCGATGTTGGGCAGCCAGTAGCTGTACTTGCCGTCCAGCGTCGTGAAGCCCGGGTCGCCCTTGAGCACCGTCAGCTCGTTGTTGGAGCCCCAGGTGATGCCGGTGGCGATCGGCACCAGCGCGCTGGAGGTGACCTTGGTTTTCTCGTAGCGCATGCCGACCGTGGCGCTCATCGGGACGCCCAGTTCCCACTCGCGGGTGTACTCGGCGTAGGCGCTGGTGGACTTCTCCGTCGTGCGGCGGTCCGTCGAGAAGACGTTGGACGCGAGGTACTTCGACGGATCGCCGTTGCCTTTGGCGGCCAGGTCGCGGACCGTCCCGAAGTCGAAGGTGTAGAACTGCGTGAACAGGCGCGGATCGCCGACGCCGCCGATCTTGCCGAAGAAGTCTCGCAGGTCCTGCGGGATCCAGACTTCGTCCGGGTAGTTGGCCGGGCCGTTGGCCACGCCACCCCAGTTGTCCAGCTGGACGTTGGCGTAGGCCGAGCGGTTCTTCGCCTTGGTCAGGCCGACGCCGAAGTCCAGCTTCGATTCGTCGCTGATCTCCCAGCTGCCGTTGATCTGCTGCTGGTCGACCTGCGCCTTCATGTAGCTGTTGCGGAAGGACGAGCCCGTCACCTGTTGCAGCGCCGCGTTGCGCGTCGTCGTCGGCATGATCAGGATGGGCAGGTCCTGGCTGAAGTCCACGCCGGTCTGGCCGCGGTTGAAGCTGGCCGTGCCGATCACGTTGTTGCTGCCCCAGGGGCTGTCGGCGCCCGACTCCGCCGTGGAGTGGTGGGCGTCGAAGCCGAAGCGCAGCTTGTCGGTGACCTTCCAGTCGGCGTTGAAGCCCAGCGACTTGTTGTCGTTCTTGGTCGCGAAGTCGGCGCCGCCCATGGACAGGTCGGCGTCGCCGTTGGCGATCAGCTCGGTGTAGTTCAGCGGCGCGGACACGGGGCCGGAGGTCCACGAGCTCGACGAGGGGCCGAAGCTGAACCAGGCCGACAGGTCGTTGCGGCGCGTGTGCACCTTGTTCTGCGAGACCGTGTAGTCCAGCGTCGTCGTCAACGACTTGGTCGGCGCGAACTGGAACGTCAGCTGGCCGTTCGTGCGCTCACGGCTGATGGCGTTCATGTTGTAGTTGACGTTCTGCGGCAGCGAGTAGACGTCGCTCGCGCCCGGACGGTTGGTGATCCGTTCCGAACCCGGCGCGCCCGGCAGCGGGATCGCGCCGTTGCCCGTCTCGTCGCCCTTGAAGGGCAGCCAGCCGTTGGGCACGCCGGCGCTGTTGTAGCCGGCGTCGCGCTTCTGGAAGCTGCCCGAGACCGACACGCCGAACATGCCTTCGCCGAAGGTCGTGCTGTAGATGCCCGACACCTCGGGCGTCACGCTGTCGCCCTTGATGTTGTCCGGCAGGCGCGAGTTGCCGCCGTCATGCACCGCCTTGACGCCGATGCTGGCGATGGTCTTCTTGGTGTCCAGCGGGCGCGCGGTCTTGATGTTGATCGTTGCGCCGATGCCGCCGGTCGGGGCGCTGGCGCGGCTGGTCTTGTAGACCTCCAGCGCGGCGATCGATTCCGTGGCCAGGTTGGCGAAGTCGAAGGCGCGCGAGTTCGACGGACCCGTGTCCGCCAGCGTCGAGGCCGGCATCTGGCGGCCGTTGAGCAGCACCAGGTTGAAGTCGGGGCCGACGCCGCGCACGGTGACCTTGGAGCCTTCGCCCATCGAGCGGTCGATCGACACGCCCGAGATGCGCTGCATCGACTCGGCCAGGTTGGTGTCGGGGAACTTGCCGATGTCCTCGGCGACGATGCCGTCGACCACGCCGCGCTGCTGGCGCTTGAGGTTCAGCGAGGTGTCCAGCGACTGCCGGATGCCGGTCACGACGACGGTGTCGATCTGCGCGTCGGCCGTCTTGCGCTGGGCCTCGGACGCGGCACCCTCGGGGGCCGCGGGCGCCTGCTGGGCATGCGCCGCGGCGGCCAGGAACAGCATCGCGCAGGCCGCCGCCACCGGTTGGGGTTGCGGTCCGCGGCCCTGCCGCTGTCGGGTGGGGTGGACGTGTTTCATGTGTCTCCTTGTTGTCTCTCAGTCTTGGCCATGACCCACGTGCGACGGCGGGCCCGAGGGATGCAGGGCAAGCTGGATCCGGATCTCGTCGGGGCACGGCTTCGTTGGCCGTCGCCCCGTCTGTCCTTCGCTGCCAGGACGCTCCTTCCCTCGCACCGGAGGGCGCGTGGCGGATCATCTTGAAAGCGCTTTCAGAATTTAACTGCTTCGGCTCCGGGTCCTCTACTGACTTTCCCTAGCGAGGGGTCCGCGCCACACCGGGCGCGGGGGTACTGCGAAATGGGGCGGCCGCGGCGGCCTGGCGGACGCCGGGCGGCGTGGCGCTTTCAGGCCGCCACGGGGACGGCGGGGCGCGCGTCCAGCGCGCGGGACTCGGCGTCGAAAGCCAGCGCGTGCTCGGCGCCGGCGATCAGGCGGACGCTGTCCCCGTCGTGCAGCGCGGCCGCGCCGGCGGGCAGCTTGGCGGTGAGCAGCTCGGGGATGCCGTCCACGCGCAGGTGCAGGATGGACACGTCACCCAGGTGCTCCGCCAGCACGACGGTCGCCGGCACCGCGGCCTCGTCGGTGGCCGCCGCCAGCTGCAGATGCTCGGGCCGCAGGCCCAGGCGGGCCGCCGCCGGACGCGCGGCGCCGCCGAGCGCGTCCCACAGCCGCCGCGCCGCGCCGGGCGCGTGCGCGGCCGGTCGTTCGATGAAGTTGATCCGCGGCGCGCCGAGGAAGCCGGCGACGAAGGCATTGGCCGGATGGCGGTAGAGGTCCATCGGCGCGCCGAGCTGCTCGATGCGGCCCTTGTTGAAGACCGCGATGCGGTCGCCCATCGTCATCGCCTCGACCTGGTCATGGGTGACGTAGATCATGGTCGTGCCGAGCTGCTGATGCAGCCGGGTGAGCTCGATGCGCATGTCCACGCGCAGCGCGGCGTCCAGGTTGGACAGCGGCTCGTCGAACAGGAATACCTTGGGCTTGCGCACGATCGCGCGGCCGATGGCCACGCGCTGGCGCTGGCCGCCGGAGAGCTGCCGGGGCGTGCGCTGCAGCAGGTCGGTGATGCGCAGGACCTCGGCGGTGCGGCGCACCTGCTCGTCGCGCTCGGCGCGGCCGACGCCGGCCATCTTCAGCGCGAAGCCCATGTTCTCGGCCACGGTCATGTGCGGGTAGAGCGCGTAGCTCTGGAACACCATCGCCGCGCCGCGGTCGGCGGGGCGCAGGTCGTTGGCGCGGGTGCCGTCGATCAGCAGGTCGCCGCCGCTGATCTCCTCCAGGCCCGCGATCATGCGCAGCGTCGTGCTCTTGCCGCAGCCCGACGGGCCGACGAAGACCATGAACTCGCCGTCCCGCACGTCCAGGTCGATGCCCTGGATCACCTCGTGATCGCCGTAGCGCTTGCGGATGCCGCGCAGCGTGACTTGTCCCATGACGGTGCTCCCGATCAAGCCTGGCGCGCCGCGCGCCGAGCCAACACGAAGTCGCGGTAGGCGAGCGCGCTGTCCTTGGGCGTGCGCCGCTGCGTCGCGTAATCCACATGCACGATGCCGAAGCGCTTCTCGTAGCCCGAGGCCCACTCGAAGTTGTCCATCAGGCTCCACACCATGTAGCCGCCCATGGGCACGCCCTGCGCGATCGCGTCGCCGACGGCGGCGATGTGCGTGTCCAGGTAGCGGGTGCGGTCGTCGTCGTGCACGCGGCCGTCGGCGCCCACCGGATCGGGGAAGGCCCCGCCGTTCTCGGTCACGTACAGGCGCTTGGCCGCCGGGTAGTCGCGATGCACCGACACCAGCAGGTCGGTCAGGCCCTGCGGGTAGACCTCCCAGCCCATGTCGGTGAGCTCCAGGCCGCTGGTCTTCGGGTCGAAGCTGTTGTCCGCGCTGGCCATGCCGCGCGAGTAGTAGTTGATGCCGACGAAGTCGATGGGCACGCGGATGCGGTCCATGTCGCCGGCCTCGACGTACGGCGCGTCATCGCCCAGGTGCTCGATCACGTCCTGGGGATAGTGGCCGTTGAACAGCGGGTCCATGTACCAGCGGCGCAGCTTGCCGTCCTCGAGCCGGGCCTTGGCGCGGTCCGCATCGGAGTCGGTGGCGGGATACATCGGCGCCATGTTCAGCACGATGCCCAGCGAGGCCTTCAGCCGCAGCTCGCGCATCGCGGTCACGGCCAGGCCGTGGCTGAGCAGCAGGTGATGCGAGACCTGCGCGGCCAGGCGGCGGTCCTTGAGGCCGGGCGCGAAGACGCCGGTCTCGTGGCCGAGCTGCGCGACCACCCAGGGCTCGTTGTGCGTGGCGATGGAGACCACCTTGTGGCCCAGCCGCTTCGCGATGCCCACGGCGTATTCGACGAAGCGCTCGACGGTGGCGCGGTTGCCCCAGCCGCCGACGTCCTGCAGCGCCTGCGGCAGGTCCCAGTGGTTCAGCGTCAGGTAGGGCTTGAGGCCGCGCGCCAGCAGGCCGTCGACGAGCCGCTCGTAGAAGGCCAGGCCGGCTTCGTTCCACTCGCCGTCGCCCGTCGGGCGTACGCGCGGCCAGGACACCGAGAAGCGATAGGCCTCGACGCCCAGGTCCCGGATCATGTCCAGGTCCTGCTCCCAGCGCGCGTAGTGCTCGCAGGCGACGTCGCCGCTGCTGCCGTCGGCGATCACGCCGGGCTGGCGGCAGAAACTGTCCCAGATGGACGGGCCCTTGCCGTCGGCGTCATGGGCGCCCTCGATCTGGAAGGCGCTGGTGGCCACGCCCCAGACGAAGTCGTCGGGGAAGCGCTTGGCGGAGGCGGTCGGCAGGGTGGAGGATGACATCGGAGCAGGCGTGCTTATGGTTGTTGGAGGGCGGAAGGCGAGAGGCTGAAGGCGTGATGCGCTGCGAAGCGATGCGAGGCGAGGCGAGGCGCGTCACTTCACCGCGCCCACGGTCAGGCCCGAGATGAGCTGCCGCGAGCACAGGACGAAGAGCACGATCAGCGGCAGCGTCGCGATGGCGGAGCCGGCCATCAGCGCGCCCCATTCGGTGTCGACGGGGCTCTGCAGCGAGCGCAGCGCCAGCGGCAGCGTGTACATGTCGGGCGAGCGCATGACGACCAGCGGCCCGATGAAGTTGTTCCAGGAAGAGATGAAGGTGATCAAGCCGAGCGTCCCCAGCGCCGGCTTGAGCAGCGGCAGCACGATGCGGGCGTAGATGCCGAGCTCGCCGCAGCCGTCCATGCGCGCAGCCTCGACGAGCTCGCGCGGCACGGCCGAGGTGATGAACTGGCGCATCAGGAAGATGCCGAAGGCGCTGGCCGCGCCGGGGATGTAGAGCGCGCGCGGCTGATCGATCCAGCCCAGCAGGTCCATGATCATGAAGCTGGGGATCATGTTCATGAAGCTGGGCAGCAGCATGGTGCCCATGACGAGGCCGAAGAGCGCCTTCTTGAAGCGGAACTCGTACATCGCGAAGGCGTAGCCGCCCATCGAGCAGAACAGCAGCGTCAGGCCGGTGTTGCACAGGCCCACGTAGAGGCTCAGGCCGAGGTTGCGCCAGAAGGGCAGGCGCTTGGTGAGGATGTCGACGTTGTTCAGGAAGTCATTGCCGAACCACATCGGCGGCGGCAGGCTGAAGATCTCGGTGCGCGAGTGCGTCGCGAAGACGAACATGAAATAGAAGGGCGCCAGCATGATCAGCGCCCCGGCGCCCACCAGCAGGTAGGCGGCCCAGGCGGTCATGCGCGGCGGCTGCGCGGCGCGCGGCGCGGTGGCGTCGAGGGAGGCAGGCATCGTGGTGCTCATGGCGCGGCGTCCTCAGTCGTCCTTGCGCCGGAAGGCGCGGTTCGTCAGCAACGTCAGCGCGGCCACGATGAAGAACAGCAGCCAGGACATCGCGCTGGCGGCGCCGAAATCGTTGAAGTCGAAGGCGTTGCGGTAGAGGTAGACCGCGGCGCTCATGCCGGCCTGGTCGGAGCCGCCCTTGCCGCCGGTGAGGATGAAGGGTTCCTCGAACAGCTGCAGACCGCCGATGACGCTCAGCGTCACGCCGAAGAAGATCATCGGCCGCAGGCTGGGCAGCGTGATGTGGAAGAACTGCTGCACGCGGCTGGCGCCGTCCATGGTCGCGGCCTCGTAGAGATCGGGCGGGATGGTCTGCAGCGCGGCCAGGTAGAGCACGACGTTGAAGCCGACGTAGCGCCAGAAGACGATGGTCGAGATGGCGGGCTTGAGGGCGTCGGGATCGTTGAGCCAGTCCACCGCGGCCTGCGGCATCAACTGGCCCAGCAGCGGGATCTCGCGCAGCGTCGCTATGGCGAGGTTGATCAGGCCGTAGTCGGTCGAGAACAGCGAGCTGAACAGGATCGCGATCGCGACGGAGGAGGTGATGTAGGGCAGGAAGTAGGCCCCGACCATCGGATTGCGCCAGCGCTTGAAGGCGATGTGCAGGAAGGTGGCGAGCGGGATCGCGACCAGGTGCTGCGGCACGCCGGAGGCGATCGCCAGCCAGGCGGTGTTGCGCATGGACTTCCAGAACCACTCGTCCTGCAGCGCGAAGGCGAAGTTGTCCAGCCCGACCCAGTGCATCGCGCCCAGGCCGCTGGTCGGTTCCCAGCTGTGGAAGGCCAGGTAGAGCGAGAACAGCAGCGGGAACAGGCCGAAGACGGCGAACAGCAGCAGGAAGGGCGCGAGCAGCGCGTAGGGCGCGTGGCGCGGCGACAGGCGCAAGGTGGGAGGAAGGCGGAGGCTCATCGTCGGATTCCGGATCAGCGGCGGGCGCGTTGCTGGAGCAGCCGCTGCGCGTCGGCGAGCGCGGCGGCGATGTCCTTGTCGCGGTCGAGCACCTTGTCGAGCTCGGTGTCGATGACCTCGCGGGCGAAGGCATCCTGCTTGTGGACCGGGAAGGCGCGGATGTGGGCGGCGGCGGCGCGCCAGTCGCGGCGCGCGGCCTGGCCGCCGAGGAAGGGCAGCGGCTGGTCGTAGAAGGGATCGGTCTGGGCGTCGATCAGCGCGGGGAAGGCGTCCTGCGCCTTGAACGCGGCAAGCTGCTGCGCGCGGTTGGTCGTCATGAAGCGGATGAACTCGTAGGCCAGGGGCTTGCGGGCGGCGTCGCCGTGGCGGGCCATGGCGAAGAAGGTGCCGCCGTAGGCGGCGAAGGCGCCTTCGGGGAGCTGCGCCGCGCGCCACTTGCCGCGCGTGCCGGGGGCGAGCCAGCTGTTGAGGTGGCCCGCCAGCCAGGCGCCCGACATCTGCGTCGCGATGCCGCCGCGCTTGAAGCCCTCGGTCCAGTCGGAGGACCAGGCGGTGACCTTGGCGTCGAGCTGCTGCCGGCGCACGGCGCGCGCGAGTTCGAAGGCGCGGACGAAGCGCGGTGAGGTCACCAGCGGGCGGGAGTCCTTGTTGAAGTAGAGGCCCTCGCCGGGCTGCAGGCCGGTGCGGATGAGGATGTCCTTCATGTCGCGGGCATGAGCCAGCAGATAGGCGCCGGTCGCGGCCTTGAGCTTCACGCCGGCGGCGACGTAGCCGTCCCAGCTGGCGGTGAGGTCGGTCTCCTTCAGGCCGGCTTTGGCGAGCAGGTCGGCGCGGTAGAGCAGCGTGCCGGGGCCGATGTCCGTCGGCACCGCGAGGACGGCGCCGGAGGGCGTCGTCGCCTGGTCGAAGGCGTAGGCGGTGAAGCGGCCGCGCTCGCGGCTGAGGTTGTAAGGGGGCTGGGACAGGTCCTCGAGGCCGGTGCCCTGGGCGAAACGGCCGAGATAGCCGATCTCCAGCGCCATCACGTCGGGCAGGCCCTTGGCGGTGGAGAGGGCCGTGGTCATCGCGGTGTGGTGGTCGTTGAGCTCACGGCTGACGATCTTCACCTCGACGTCGGGATGCAGCGCGTGCCACGCGGGGAGCGCGGAGCGGACGATCTCGTCGATGGCGGGGAACGCAGCGACGGTGAGCGTGGTTCCGGCGAAGGCAACGCCCGACCCCGCCAGGCTCGCGCCGAGGGCCAACGCCACCGCCGACATCCATCGGGGCCACTGCCGCATGCTGTCCGTCTCCGTCGATCGTTGTTATGAAAGCGCTTTCATGATATCGGTGTCAACAGAGGAACGTACCAGGGTTATCGCTAGGGAGTGGCGTCAGCGGCGCAGCGACGCTCAGATCGCCCGCGTGGACGAGCGCGCGATCAGCCGTGGTTCTGGAAGCTGCGCCGTCGGTGTCTTGTCCGCGAGCAGATCCAGCAGCGCCTGCGCGGCGCATCGCCCGAGCTCGAGCCCCGCCTGATGGATGGTGGTGAGCGGCGGAATGCAATGCGCCGCGCCCGCCAGGTCATCGAACCCGACGATCGACACATCCTCGGGCACGCGCAGTCCGCGCCGATAGAGCGCCAGCGACGCGCCGAACGCCATCTGGTCGTTGGCCGCGAAGATCGCCGTGAACGGCTCGCGGCTGTCGATGAGCCGCTCGACCGCCATCAACCCGCTCTCTTCATGGAACATCCCGGGCAGCACCAGCGCCGGCTTGTACTTCACGCCTGCCGCCTCAAGCGCCGCGCGATACCCGCGCAGCCGCTCCTGCGCATCGGGGTGGACCGGGTCTCCGGCGATGAACGCGATCTTGCGATGCCCTTGCGCGAGCAGGTGATGGGTGGCCAGGCGCGCGCCCTCGAAGTCGTTGAAGTTCAGCGAGTACAGCCCCTGCGCCTTCAGCGTCCTTCCGGTGACGACGACCGGCAGCTCCTTCGCGAGCTTGCGCAGCGCCTCGTCGCTGAGCCGGCCGGTGAGCACGATGAGCCCATCGACGCGGCGCGCGCGCAGCGTGTCGATGCAGCGCTGTTCTTCCTTCGCGTTCCAATGCCCGCTGGCGAACAGCGGGATGAAGCCGGCGGCGTCGAGGACCTCCTCGACGCCCCGCAGCGCGACGCCGTAATAGGGGCTGTCGATGGACTGGGTGACGACGCCCACGCTCTGCGAGCGCCCGCCGGCGAGCACGCGCGCGATCGGGTTGGGGACGAAGCCGAGCTCGGCGATGGCGCGGTCGACGGCGTCCTTCTTTTCCTGGCTGACGACGGCGGTACCGTTGAGGATGCGCGAGACGGTGCTCGGCGAAACCCCGCTCGCTTCGGCGACCATGCCCAGCGTCACCTTGGATGACGGGCGGGCGGTCTTGGTGCTCTTCATGGCGGGATAGCGTTGTCGTGGGCGCGGGCGAGTTTAAGGGATGGGATGGGTCCGCCTTGGCCGGATTTCTGTTCTGGCATCTGACGGTCAAACACCGCGCTGAAGATGGAACTGAAGAGCAGTCGAGATGAAGCGCAACGGCATGGTTACAACGGGAGCAATGAAATGAGACTCGAGCGACGGCGTCTGGATAAAGCCCTAGTTCGTTCAGAAGCAGAATTCTTGCGTGCCGGCTTTCGCGTACCAGCGGAAGTAGCGAGCGTAATCGAGTCTCTCAGACCGCGGTCTGCGGGCGAGCTCGACTACCATGGATTTCTCCGAGAGGCTTTTCACGAGTATTTGGCTCTCGAATTTCCCTGGCAGGAATCAGTCAGAGACCGTTTGCCGGAGGACGCCCGATCAGCATATCTCGATAGGCTTGCGGCTCAGAAGGCCGCTGACAGCCAATGGTTGGATCCAAATTACAGTCGATATCTCCAACTGGAGCGCGCGGAGCACAAACGACTGCTCCAGCATTTTCGCGAAGTCAAAGCTTTCGAGATGGAACGACATCTGGGAGAGTTGACGGCTATTTGCGGAGATATGAATGCCGCGCCATCTGTTGTCGTCAAGCGACTGATGAAATCCATGGGATTAGCGAAATCTCCAACCGCATCCAGTTCCAGCGTTTGGACCTTTGAAGAAGAAGCCGGAACGGCCTTCGGCATGAAGATTGCGTTTCCAGATGTACTTTCGCTGCGCAGGCACGGATGGGTGGGCATGCAGTGCCTCATGCCTGAGGTCTCGACGAAAGTCTTGGGAATGAATCTCTTCTTGCTAGGCGCTCATGAATACGCAGATTGGAACAAGACCCCGGAGTCGATCGCCTATTCGGCATATGTGCAGCTGCAATATTTCAAGCATCTTCAATCTGCGCTGAGGACGGAATTCCCCGAGATTTGATGGCAACTGCAATAGCAGCCACGAGAGGTGGAAGAGGACCGAAATATGCAGGCGCGCACGCCTTGATCACAGCGCCCGCCACAGGTTGGCCGCGCCGAGCGCGATGAACACGAGGAACAGCGTGCGCTGGAAGGTCGCCGCGCTGATGCGCGCCCGCACGGCGGCGCCGAATGCGAGTCCGACGATCGCCGCAGCCAGCGCCACGAGCGGCGGCATCGACAGCAGCATGCCGCCTTCAAACGCGCGCAGCCGCGCGGCCAGCGCGAGCGTCGCGACGGTGAAGGACAGACCGAGCGCCTGGATCATCGTGTCCTTGTCCAGGCGCAATGCCTGCAGGTAGGGCACGAGCGGCAGCACGAAGACCGCCGTCGAGGCGGTGACGAAGCCGGTCGCGAGTCCGGCGGCAAGACCGATCCACCACGCGCCGTGCGAGACCTGCGGGACAACGGGCTTCCAGAGCCCCCAAAGTCCGTAAACGACGAGGATCGCGCCCAATGCGAGCCGCGCGTCGATAGGCGTGATCGCGCTGAGATCCGGTCCCCAGACGGTCGCCGCCGCCATGCCGAGCCAGACCGGCCAGAGCGTGGCCGCGAGCCGCCGCCATGCGGGACCGAGACATTGCGCGGCGTTCGTGACCAGCGAGGGCATCACCAGTAGCGCCGCGGCTTGCGCGGGCGCCATCCAGAGGCCGAGCAGACTCATGGCGACGGTCGGCAGGCCCATGCCGGTGATGCCCTTGACGCCGCCGGCCAGGATGAACACGAGGGCGATGCCGAGCCAGGGCGCGAGCGCTGCGAGCGGAATGGAATCCATCGGCGCATCTTCCCGGGACGGTCCACTGCTGTCGAGCGCTTTGCCATATGGAACAGGCGCCAGCGCCGCCAAGGGTAAAGGAGTGATCGTGATGGATCGGACATTCATGCCGAACGGCGATCTGAAGCCGCGACGCCGGGCGCTCAGCTTGCCAGGGCGGGTATCGTCCAGTCTCAAGTTCGCCTAGCTGCGGTAGCAGATCTTGCCCATGCCCGAGTCCCTCCCCACCCGCTCCGCACCGTTCTTCGTCGTGTTCAACCGCGCCTCGGGCCGAGGGGACCGGGATGAAGTCGGCCCGGCCGTCGAGGCCGCCTGCCGCGCCGCCGGACGCGCCTGCGAACTCCTGCCCGTCGAATCCCCCGATCAGCTCCCGGCCATCGCCAGCGAGGCCGTGCGCCGCGCTCGCGATGAGGGGGGCGTCGTCGTCGCCGCGGGCGGGGACGGCACGATCAATTGCGTCGCGCAGGCCGTGCTCGGCAGCGGCTGCGCCTTCGGCGTGCTGCCGCGCGGCACCTTCAACTACTTCGCCCGCACCCACGGCATCCCCGCCGACCTCGACGCCGCGCTGCGCGTGCTGCTCACCGAAACCGCCTCGCCCGTGCAGGTCGGCCTGCTCAACGAGCGCGTCTTCATCGTCAACGCGAGCCTGGGTCTCTATTCGCAATCCCTCGAGGACCGCGAGGTCTGGAAGCAGCAGTTCGGCCGCAGCCGCCTCGTCGCTGCCGGCGCCGTGCTCGCCACCATCCTGCGCGGCCATCGCAGCCTCAGCCTCACGATCGAACTCCACGGCCAGCCCCGCAACGTCCGCACACCGACGGTCTTCGTCGGCAACAACGCGCTCCAGATGGAACAGGTCGGCCTGCCTGAGGCGCGCGCCATCGACGGCGGCTCGCTCGCCGGCGTGATGCTCAAGCCCGTCGGCCGATGGGGCCTGCTGAAGCTGCTCATGCGCGGCGCGCTCGGACGGCTCCGCGACGCCGACCAGATCGTCAACTTCGCCTTCCAGCGGCTCACCGTCCGCCCGCACCGCTTCGGCACCCGCCGCGTGAAAGTCGCCACCGACGGCGAAGTGCTGTGGATGACGCTCCCCCTGCGCTTCGAGGTCGCACCGCATCCGCTGATGCTGATCCGCCCCGATGGGCTCCCGGAAGAGCGGCGTCAAGCTCAGGCCAGCCTCGCGGCGGCGGAATCGGAGGCCGGCGGATGACGGTGGTGCTGCAGGTCTCCGATCCGCACTTCGGCACCGAGCGCCCGATGGCCCTGGCCGCGCTCGAGCGGCTGTGCGCCGACCTGCGGCCAGACCTGGTGCTGGTCACCGGCGACATCACCCAGCGCGCCCGCGCCATCGAGTTCTCGCGCGCAAAGGCCTTCCTCGACAACCTGCGGACGCCCGTTCGCCTGACCATTCCCGGGAATCACGACATCCCGCTCTATGCGCTGCACACGCGTTTCCTGCATCCCTACCGGCGCTACGAACGCGTCTTCGGCCCCGCGCAGGACAGCGAGTTCGAAACCGACGATCTGCTGCTGATCGCGCTCAACACGACGCGCCGCTACCGCCACAAGCATGGCGAGGTGTCACCCGCGCAGATCGAGCGCACGGCACAACGGCTCGCGCGGGCGCGGCCTGGCCAGGTGCGCCTGATCGCCGTCCATCAACCGGTGGCGGTGACGCGAAGCTCCGACGTCATCAACCTGCTGCGCGGCCACTCGGAGGCCGTGAAGCGCTGGTCGGAGGCCGGCGCCGATGCGGTGGTCGGCGGCCACATCCATCTGCCCTATGTGCTGCCGCTGCACGAGCGCCGGGCGGATCTGCCACGGCCCGTCTGGGCAATCCAGGCGGGCACGGCGCTGAGCACCCGCGTGCGCGGCGGGATTCCCAATTCGGTCAACGTGATCCGGACCGGCCCCGGCCGGGCCGCGTCAGCCGAACGCTGGGACGTGGACGAGACGGCTGGGCTCTTTCAGCGCGTGAGTTCGACGCCGCTGCTCTGAACCGCGGCGCGCCGCCGGCGAGCCCAGCGTGCGAGCTCGATGCTGACGATGGACACGGTCAGCCAGGCCGAGCCCGACGCGAAACCGGCAAGCACGTCGCTCGGGAAGTGCACGCGCAGGAACACACGGCTTGCGCCCACCGAGAACGCAAGCGCCGCGGCCAGGATCCAGGCCGGCACATGCCAGCGTCTGGGCAGCAGCCGGACCGCCAGATAGGCCAGCATGCCCATCGCGATGACGGTGCCGGAGCTGTGGCCGCTCGGAAAACTGAAGCCGTCCTCGGTGAGCCAGTGCGTCGGATGCACCGGACGGGCGCGCTCGAAGACCTGCTTCAGCAGCGGGTTCAGCGCGGCGTTGCCGAGCATCGCCAGCGACCAGCCCAGCGCCAGTCCATGGCGCCGCAGCACCAGCAACAGCAGCGCCACCGCCGCCCCCAGGCCGATCAGCGTGTCGCGGTTGCCGACCGTCGTCAGCAGGAAGAAGCCGTGCAACGCGGCATCGGGGACACGGTCGATCATCGCCACGATGAAGGCCTCGTCGAGCTGGCCAAGGGTCTGCTCGGTGTGCAGCGCCTCGGCGATCTCGGCGAACAGCATCGCGCCGCCGGCGAGGAAGGCGAAGCCGGCCGCGAAGCGCAGCAGCAACGCGGCGGGGGACAGCGGCTCAGGCCTGGCGGGCGCGCCGCCGCGGTCGGGCAGCAGCGCGCGCGAACCGATCCAGGCGGTGACGATGACCACGAGCAGCAGCACGCCGTAGACCGTCAGTGCATGCCGCCCGGCAAAGCTGGCGGCGTCGAGAAGGGAAACGGAAAACATGCGCGCATTGTGCGGGGTGACCGTTAACGCGACGTTGGCCTGAAATCACCGGCTTCCCACAGCAGCCACGGATATTTCTTCATCGATCGCCGGTACATCCACTCGAACAGATCGACCGCGACGGACACATCGTTGCGCTCATACACGCCAAGCAACGCGACCACGTGGTCCTGCGGATCGACGTCGCTGAAGCTGAGCGGCGCGCAGTGGCCTCGCAGCAGCGGCTTGTTGGCGCACAGCCGTCCAGTCCGTTTGTTGCCATCACGGAAGGCCTGCAGGTAAGCGAGGTGCAGCCAGAGGAAGAACGAGGCTTCGACCGGATTGCGGATCGCTGACGCCTTGATGGCGATCTGCTCAAGCATCTCCTGCAGCAGCGGGAAGTCCTCGGTCGGCTTGTAGGCCGTGCCTTGGATGTAGATGCCGACGCCACGGACCTTCCCGCGTTGCGCTGCGGGCAGCAGGCCATTCATCAGCGCCTCCTGCACGTCCAGAATCAACTTCAGATCCAAGCGCTCGTCCGGTCGAGATGCCAGCACCTCCAAGGCGTGATGGTGATTGAGCACCATGCGCGCATGCTCGCTCCGTGCCGCCACGCCGTTCTGGAGGTCAGGGCTGAGGCTCAACAGCGCGTTCGACTCCGCGCGGGACAGCGTGCAGCCCTCGAGCTTCGACGAGGACCAGCAGAAGTCCTCGACGAAATCCGTCATCAGGCTGAGCGCCCCGTGGAATTGGCACCGCCCCTTGTCCCATCGCGCCTCCGAATGAAGCGAACTGGCCAGTGACGGCGGCAGCAACGAATCGACGTTGGGCTGGTAGGCGTCGAGGAACTCGCGGCGATAGGGCACGCGGGTACGAAAGTCGACCGGGATCTCCATGAAGTCGAACATCTGGCGCGAGCGCCCGGACCACGCCGGCGCGCCTGGCAGGGACGAGTCATAGGCCGCTTCTGGCTCGGCGACCTCCATCGCCGCCGTCAGCGGCATGTCGAAGAGCAGGTTCATCGCTCACCTCGTTGAGTCAGGGGTGCTTCGTCGTCGTTGGTCAATGCGGCCGGCCCGCGGCGATCCAGCTGTCGATCAGCGGCTCATCGATGTCGAATCGCAAGGCGTGACGAGGCGCCAAGGTCCGGAGCCGTTCCGCCAGAAGCTCGCCGAACTCTCCCGCGTCCGACGGCTCCAGGCACTCGAACGCAATGGCGGCCGCGGCTGAACGCCGCTCCACGACCACCGCGCGGATCACGCGCAGCAGCTCATCCCGGAAGCGGGCGACGCGGGCATCGATGCGCGGCCGCGTCGCGAGCAGGGCGACGTACTTGCGCATCGACCTCCGGTAGGTGTGCACGAACAGGTCGATGGCCATCGAGACATCCTGACGCTCGTACACGCCCAGCATGGCTCGCCCGTAGTCGAGCTCATCGATGCCTTCGAACGAGAGCGGCGCACAGTTGCGCAGAAGGAGCGGCAGGTTGGCGACCACGCGGCTCGTGCGCTTGTTGCCATCGGCGAACGCCTGCAGATACGCGAGGTGAACCCACAGGAAGAAGGCGGCTTCGACCGGGTTGCGGATGGCGGCGGCCTTGGCGAGCACCAGATCGAGCTGGTCCCGGAGCGCGTCGCGCCGCTGCTCCGGTTCGAACGCCGCGCCAACGACCTCGACCTCGTGCGACCGGATCCGGCCTTGGTCGAGGCGATCGGACATCAGACCGTCCATCAGCAGGTCGTGGACCGCGAAGACGAACTCCACGCTGAAGCGCTGATTCGGTGCCGCATGGACCAGATACTCGACGGCGTTCTTGTGGTTGATGAGCATCCGCACGTCGTCGTCGTGGGCCGAGCGCGGATCCTCGATCAGCTTGCCCAGGCTGAAGATCGCCTGGCTCTGCTTTCGAGAGAGCGAGTTGCCCTCCAGCCTCGACGACGACCAGGCCAGGTCGAGCACGAACGCCTCCTCGACGGCCCGCGCGAAGGCGCCTCGCGGCAGCGTCTCGTACCAGCGGCTGGCCTGGAACAGCTGGTCGGCCAGTGCCTTGGGCAGCAGCGAGGACGCATTGGGCACATAGCGCTCGGCGAGAGACCGGTCGTACCGCGCGGTCGGCCGGTCGGACAGGGAGACGTCCAGCCGTGCCTGCAGGCGCAGCGAGGCCTCGGACCAGTCGACCGGCGCGAGGTCGTCGGGGAGATAGGGCGCGTCGGGTTCCGCCGCGCGAAGCCACGCCGGCTCGTGTCCGCCGAAGGGGACGCGCCCCGTGGCCTGAGGCCTCGCCCATCCCCCTTGAATCACTGCATCCATTGCTCACCTCGCTCTTCGGACAACAAGGCGACGATGTTGCGATGCGGATGCGGGCGACCCGGCCAAAAATCAGGTGGCCGCGGCCTGACCTGCGCTCGACTTGACGGACCCCGACTGGCGGAGCCGCTTTGCGACGGGGCGAGGATGTCGCGCGACGACTGCCGCGCGGCGGCCGCGCCACAAAGAAAAAGGCCGGACCTCGCGGCCCGGCCTTTCCTTGCAGGAGCGGACGCTGGTCAGGCGTCCCGAAGAAACCGATCAGTACATCATCCAGCCGTTGCGCGCCACGCGGCGCAGCGAAAAGGCCAGGTCCGGACGCTCGGCCGACTGCTCCTGCGCGGCGCGCAGGACGGCTTCGCGGGGACGGAGTTCGGCGACGGTGTGCACGGCGCCTACGACGGCCCGGCCGGCGCGCAGCGCCAGGCCCACCAGACGCTCGCCGGCCGCGCTCGCGGTGCGGGCCCGGGCTGCGTCGGCAGCCATCACTTGGACATTCAGCGTGGTGGTGATCATGGCGTTTCCCTTCTTTCTGGAGGCGCCGGACGAAGGTCCTGGCGCCGTGGTCGAGATATTGCGGTTTTCACGTAGAGGACGCCAATTGCGCTTCCGAATCGGGTCATCACTGGCGGAAATGCCCCGTGACGGAATTAGCATCCGCCCGATGAGCCCGCCCCGCCCCGTCAACTTCCGGACGCTCGATCTGAACCTGTTGCGCGTCTTCGACGTGGTGATGGAAGAGCGCCATGTCACCCGCGCCGCCCACCGGCTCTCCATCACGCAGCCCGCGGTCAGCAACGCGCTGCGCCGGCTGCGCGAGGCGACGCACGAGGAGCTCTTCATTCCGACCTCCACCGGCGTCGAGCCGACGCCGCACGCCCAGGCGCTGTGGCCGGTGGTGCGGCGCGCGCTGTCCAGCCTGCAGCAGGCGCTGGAGCCGCAGGTCTTCGATCCGCGCGCGGCCGGCAACACGGTCAGCTTCACGCTGGCGATGGCGGACGCGACCGCGGCGCTGGTCGTGCCGCAACTGGCGCGGCGCTTCCTGGACGAGGGCATCCATGTCGGGCTGCGCGTGGTGCCGCTCACCACGCGCGATCCGCGCGAGCTGCTGGAGCAGGGCTGGGCGGACCTGGCGATCGGCTTCTTCCCCGACCTGACGGAGCAGTTGCAGGTCGAGGACGACAGCGCCGCCTTCCGCCGCGAGGCGCTGTACGCGAGCCGCTATGTCTGCGTGATGCGCGCGGACCATCCGCTGGCCCAGCCCGGCGCGCTGACGCTGGACGCCTACTGCGCCGCGCAGCACCTGCGCGTGAGCTTCGGCGGCCGCGCGCACGGCTTCGTCGACGACGCGCTCGCGCAGCTGGGCCGCAAGCGCACGGTATCGATGACGGTCAACAGCTTCTTCACCGGCGCGATGGCGGTGCAGCAGTCCGACCTGATCACGGTGCTGCCGGACAGCTTCGTGCCCGCGACCGGCTTCGCCGGCCAGCTCGCCTGCCGCCTGCCGCCGTTCGCGCTGCGCGGCATCGACATCAGCCAGGTCTGGCACATCCGCGCCGAGACCGATCCCGCCCAGCGCTGGCTGCGCCAGATGATCGGCGAGGTCGCCGACGTCGTGGCAGCCGGCGCGCGGGCACTGCCGCGGACTGCGGCTTAGCGCATATCGGTCATTGTCTTCGGCGCCGCGGCGCGGAGCATCGCGGGCTTCTCATCGAGGAGGCCCCATGCAACGCGGACTCACCGGACACCACGAACCATCGATCGCCGGCGGCGAGCCTTGCCGCGCCTTCGTGCCCAGGCCGCTGCCGCCCGTGCCGGCGCTGAGCTTCGACGCGGATCTGCAGGAGCGGCTCAGCGCCGCGCACCTGGCGATCGGCCGGCTCGACGGCACGGCTTCGCGCATGCCGGAGACGCCGGTGCTGCTCTACGGCTACGTACGCAAGGAAGCGGTGATGTCCTCGCGCATCGAGGGCACGCAGTCGTCGCTGTCCGACCTCCTGCTCTACGAGGCCGACGGCGCGCCGGGCGTGCCGCTGCATGACGTGCGCGAGGTCTCCTGCTACGTCGCGGCGCTCGATCGCGGGCTCGCCGGTCTGAAGGCCGGCATGCCGCTGTGCACGCGCCTGATGAACGACATGCATGCGCTGCTGATGAGCCACGGCCGCGGCGCCGGCAAGGCGCCGGGCGAGATCCGCCGCACGCAGAACTGGATTGGCGGGCGGTCGCCCCGGGCGGCGCAGTTCGTGCCGCCGCCGCCGAACCGGCTGCGCGACTGCCTGTCCGATCTCGAGAAATTCCTGAACGACCAGCCGGCGCCGACCGCCACCTTGATCAAGGCGGCACTGGCGCACCTGCAGTTCGAGAGCATCCATCCCTACCTGGATGGCAACGGCCGCCTCGGCCGGTTGCTGATTCCGCTGATCCTCGTCCACGAACGCGTGCTGCGGGCGCCGCTGCTCTACCTGTCGCTGCACTTCAAGCGGCATCGGCAGACCTACTACCGGCTGCTGCAGGAGGTGCGCGAGCACGGCGACTGGGAAGCGTGGCTGCGCTTCTTCGCGACGGCGGTGGCGGATACCGCGTCGCAGGCGGTGGGCACCGCCGAGGCCCTGACGGCCTTGCGGGTCATCGATGACGCGCGGATCCGCTCGACGCTGCGGGTCGACGATGCGCTCGTGCAAGTCCACCGCGCGCTGTGCCAGCGCCCGGTCGCGCGAGACGCCGACCTCATCGCGCTCACCGGCCTGGACGCGCGCGCGGTCGGCCGCGCCGCCGCGATGCTCACGGACCTGGGCCTGCTGCGCGAGGCGCCAGGCCTGGCGGGCGACCGCATCCACGTCTACACGGCCTTCCTGGACCTGCTCGACCGCGAGCCGGACGAGGACGATCCACCGCCTCCACCGGAGGCGGCCGACGGCGCATCGCCCTCGCGGTTTGTCTTGATGCCGTCTTGATCCGGTCCGGGCTACGCTCGGCGGATCACGCCGCTCACAAGAACGAGAGACCATGCTCATCAACTGCGTCGCGTACCGCGACGGCCGCCGGCTTGCCGACATCAGGCCGGAAGAGATCAGTGACTACCTGAAGCTGCCCGACTGCTTCGTCTGGGTCGCGCTGCGCGATGCCGCGCCCGAGGAAGTCTTGGCGATGAAGGAGGAGTTCGACCTCCACGAGCTCGCCGTCGAGGACGCGCTGCACGGGCAGCAGCGGCCCAAGGTCGAGGAGTACGGCGACACGCTGTTCGCCGTCATGCAGACCGTGCAGTTCACGCCCACCGACGAGCTCTGCACCGGCGAGGTGTCGATCTTCGCCGGCCGCAACTTCGTGCTGTCGATCCGCAATCGCGTCGCCCAGAACCTGCTGGGCGTGCGCGCCCGCGCGGAGAAGGAGCCGCACATGCTCAGGCGCGGCCCGGGCTTCGTGATGTACGCGATCATGGACGCCGTCGTGGATCGCTACTTCCCGGTGATCGAGGCGCTGGAGGCCGAGCTCGATGCGATCGAAGGGCAGATCTTCGAGCCCGGCGTCACGCGCGAGAACATCCGCCGGGTGTATGCGCTCAAGCAGCGCGTCACGACCGTCAAGCATGCGGTCTCGCCGCTGCTGGATGCCGTGGGCAAGCTGGTGCGCGGCCGCGTGCCGCCGATCTGCGCGGACACGCGCGAGTACTTCCGCGATGTCTACGACCATTTGGAACGCATGCAGTCGGCGCTCGACACGCTGCGCGATTCGGCCACCACCGCCATCCAGGTCCATCTGTCGATGGCGGCGATCGAGGATTCCGAGATCACCAAGCGGCTGGCGGCCTGGGCCGGGATCTTCGCGGCGGCCACCGCCTTCGCGGGGATCTGGGGCATGAACTTCGAGGTCATGCCGGAACTCAAGTGGCGCTGGGGCTATCCGGCGGCGCTCGGCGTCATCGCCGCCACCTGCGGGGTGCTGTTCTGGCGGTTCAGAAGGGCCGGCTGGCTGTAGCGTCCAGGGCGAGTACCGTCTTCACCACATCCCAACCGCTTCTTCTGAGCCGGACTTCACAAATTCCTGATCGACGGGCTCTTTTCGCTATCCGCACCACTGGGCGCATGCTTTACAGGGCAGACAATTTCTCGCGCCGCGGACCGCCCGGTCGGCGGCCCCGGAAAGCACAAACCTAGCGAAAGAGTTGCCCCGATGAAGAAGCAGAACCGATCGACCGCGACCGCGGCCCTGGCCTCCGCCGCCCTCCTGCCCGCCCTGCTCGTGGCCTGCGGCGGCGGCGGTGGCGACGCCTCGCCGCCCACGCCCGACCCGGCCCAGCAGTCCCTCGTCGTCACCGGCACCGCCGCCACCGGCGCCGCCCTGGCCAGCGCGTCCGTCAAGCTGGCCTGCGCCGCCGGCACCGCCACCGTCACCGCGTCGGCCTCCGGCACCTTCTCCGCCACCATCGTCAACGGCACCCTGCCCTGCGTGCTGACCGCCACCAGCAGCGACGGCAAGACCGAGCTCCACTCCGTCGCCGCCGGCACCGGCTTCGCTCCCACCACCGCCAACATCACGCCGCTGACCGAGCTGCTGATCGCCCGCCTCGCCGGCGGCGATCCCAAGACCTTCGTCTCCGGCTTCGGGGCCAACACCGCCATCTCCGCCAGCGATGTCGCCGCCGCGCAGACCGCGCTGCTGCAATCGCTCACCAGCGCCGGCCTGAACACCAGCGCCGTCACCGACGTCGTCAGCGGCTCGCTGACCGCGGGCAGCGGCGCCGGCTACGACGGCGTGCTCGACAAGCTCGGCACCCTGCTCAAGGGCGCGAACGTGGCCCTGTCGGACCTGACCGGCGCCGTCGCCTCCAGCAGCAAAGCCGGCAGCGAGACCACCGGCGCCGTGCTGGGCACCGTGCTGGCCGCGGCTCCCGGCGACTGCCCGGGCTTCAAGACCGGCACCCTGCGCGTGCTGGACCTCACCAGCGCCAAGTACTCGCTGATGAAGGTCGACACCACCGCGATGACCGTCAGCGGCACCGACGGCACCTTCGCGCTGACCAAGAACGCCGCCTGCGACTACAAGATCGGCGACCCCGCCGGCACCCGCGCGCTGGTCGCGCGCTCGGGCATCGTCATCTTCAGCTCCGGCACCGGCTTGAACGGCCTGGTCGGCGTCGCCTTCCCGGAGCAGAAGCTCGAGGTCGCCGCGCTCGCGGGCACCTATGACTTCGTGAACTACGCCGTCAGCGGCTATGCCGGCTTCGGCGACACCGTCTTCGCCGCCGATGGCAAGAACGGTCTGTCGCACAACTGCAATGGCTACGGCGCTTGCGTCGAGGACGCGCAGACCAAGGGCCGCCTGGTCGCCAACGCCAATGGCGGCTTCGACTACGCCGACGACCCGCAAGGCGATCACGCCCGCGTCTTCGCCTTCCGCAACGCATCGGGCCGCAACTTCCTGGTCGCGCAGAACGATGACGGCTCGGTCACCGTGATGGCCGCCAAGGACAAGCTGGCGCTGCCGGACGTGGGCCGCGTCGCCGGCTACTGGCAGTTCAGCGTGAACAACACCGGCCTGAGCGCCATCGTGGCCGACGCCAACACGATCACGGCCGCCGATCCGGTCACCGGCCTGGTGAGCCGCAGCTTCACGAACGACAACCACACGGACAAGATCACCTACAACGCGCCGTACGACGGCATGCGCTATCGCGCCCCCAACGCCTGCCTGAGCTCGGGCGGCGGCGCCTATGCCTGCAACACGGTGGTGCAACTGCCCTACGGCGGCGTGCAGGTGGCCGTCAGCGCCGACCCGGCGAAGAACTTCGTCACCGTGACCGTCGACAAGCCCTGATCCTGGGGCACGGCCCGGCCGCCGCGCCAAGCGGCGCCGCCCCGGGCCGATGAACGCTGCACGCCGGGGCGGGCGGTGTCCGGAAACGGACGCCTCCCGCCCCGGCGGCGTTTCGCGCTCACTTCAGTTCGAAGCGATCCAGGTTCATCACCTTGGTCCAGGCGGCAATGAACTCCTGGACGAAGCGCTGCTGCGAGTCATCGCTCGCATAGACCTCCGCCAGCGCGCGCAGTTGCGAGTTCGAGCCGAACACCAGGTCGACGCGCGTCGCGGTCCACTTCGGCTCCCCGGTCGCGCGGTCGCGGCCGACGTAGAGCTCGGCCGCCTCCGACGTCGGCGTCCACGCCAGGTTCATGTCCAGCAGCGTCGAGAAGAAGTCCGTGCTCAGCACGCCGGGCCGCGCGGTGAAGACGCCATGCCGGTCCTGCGTCGCGCCCAGGCTGCGCAGGCCGCCGACCAGCACGGTCATCTCGGGCGCGCTCAGCGTCAGCAGCTGGGCCTTGTCGATCAGCAGCGCCTCGGCGGGCACGCTGTAGCGCTTCTTCTGGTAGTTGCGGAAGCCATCGGCGATCGGCTCCAGCACCGCGAAGCCTTCGACGTCGGTCTGCGTCTGCGACGCATCGACGCGGCCCGGCGTGAAGGGCACCGTCACCTGATGGCCCGCGGCCCTGGCCGCCTGCTCGATGGCCGCGGCGCCGCCCAGCACGATCAGGTCGGCCAGCGAGACCTGCTTGCCGCCGGTCGCGGCGGCATTGAAGTCGCGCTGCACCGTCTCCAGCGCGGACAGCACTTTGGCGAGCTGTTCCGGCTGGTTCGCTTCCCAATCCTTCTGCGGCGCCAGGCGGATGCGCGCGCCATTGGCGCCGCCGCGCTTGTCGGAACCGCGGAAGGTCGAGGCGCTGGCCCACGCGGTCGACACCAGCTCGCTCACCGTCAGGCCGAAGGCCAGGATCTGCGCCTTCAGCGCCGCGATGTCGCTGGCGTCGATCAGCGCGTGATCGACAGCCGGCAGCGGGTCCTGCCAGAGCAGGTCTTCGGCCGGCACCTCGGGACCGAGGTAGCGCGACTTCGGGCCCATGTCGCGGTGCGTCAGCTTGAACCAGGCACGGGCGTAGGCATCGGCGAAGGCGGCCGGATCCTGATGGAAGCGGCGCGAGATCGGCTCATAGATCGGGTCCATGCGCAGCGACAGGTCGGCCGTCGTCATCATCGGCGCATGCTTGCGCGACGGATCGTGCGCGTCCGGGATCATGTGCTCGGGCTTGACGTCCTTGGCCACCCACTGGTGCGCGCCTGCCGGGCTCCGGGTGAGTTCCCACTCGTAGCCGAACAGCATGTCGAAGTAGCCGTTGTCCCAGGTCGTCGGATTGGGCTTCCATGCGCCCTCGATGCCGCTGGTGGTGGTGTGCACGCCCTTGCCGGACTCGAACTGGTTGAGCCAGCCCAGGCCCATCGCCTCGAGCGGCGCGGCCTCCGGTTCCGGGCCGACCAGCTTCGGATCGCCGGCGCCGTGCGCCTTGCCGAAGGTGTGGCCGCCGGCGACCAGCGCGACGGTCTCCTCGTCGTTCATGCCCATGCGGCCGAAGGTGTCGCGCACGTCGCGGCCCGAGGCCACGGGATCGGGGTTGCCGTCCGGACCTTCCGGGTTCACGTAGATCAGGCCCATCTGCACGGCGGCCAGCGGCGTCTCCATCTGGCGCTCGCCGGAGTAGCGGCTGTTCGGCTTGTCGCTGGTGGCCAGCCATTCGGTCTCGGCGCCCCAGTACACGTCTTCCTCCGGCGCCCAGATGTCCTCGCGTCCGCCGGCGAAGCCGAAGGTCTTGAAGCCCATCGATTCCATCGCGACGTTGCCGGCCAGGATCATCAGGTCGGCCCACGACAGGCGGTTGCCGTACTTGCGTTTGATCGGCCACAGCAGGCGGCGGGCCTTGTCCAGGTTGCCGTTGTCGGGCCAGCTGTTCAGCGGCGCGAAGCGCTGGTTGCCGGCGCTGGCGCCGCCGCGGCCGTCCGCGCTGCGGTAGGTGCCGGCGCTGTGCCAGGCCATGCGGATGAACAGGCCGCCGTAGTGGCCCCAGTCGGCCGGCCACCAGGGCTGGGAGTCGGTCATCAGCGCCGTCAGGTCGCGCTTCACCGCCGCGAGGTCGAGCTTCTTGAACTCCTCGGCGTAGTTGAAGCCGGCGGGCATCGGGCTGGAGTCCGGCGTGTGCTGGTGCAGGATGCGCAGGTTCAGCTGGTTGGGCCACCAGTCGCGATTGGAACGGCTGCCGGCGGCCGGGGCGGGGATGCTCTTCTTGCCCGAGAACGGGCACTTGCTTTCACTGCTCATGAGGTCTCTTTCTCTGTGACGGGGTCTCTGGTGGCGATCCGGAAGGCGGGGAAACGGAGGGCGAGGATGGATCAGGCGGGACGGCCTCGCCACTCTCCGATGGCAGAGCGCGAGATCGCCGGTCGCGGCGAGCGACGGGGGCAGGTCTTGCGGGCTGGAGGGAAGTCTCTTCATCCGCGCGCCGCCGGTCCAGTCGATTGCGCTTATGGCGGCCATAGGAAACCTTTTGAGACCGGCCGGGGGCGAAAGGCCACCGGCGCGAGCTGAAAGGTCTACCAGGAGTGGGACAGCGACGGCGAAAACGACCTGCGCGCCTTGCAGTTCGGCGGGGCAACCGCCACGGCTACGTCCGCGACCCGATCGCCGCCATCAGTGATCCGGCCGCGACCATCGCGGCGCCGATCCAGAACGCGCCGGGCAGTGGCGCGCTCAGCAGCACGGATGCGAACAGCGCCGACAAGAGCGGCGTCGCGTTGGCCGCCAGCCCGAGCAGATGGATGTTGCCGCGCAGCACGCCGATGTTCCACAGCGTGTAGGCCAGCGTCACCGCCGCGCTTGCCAGCGCCACCTGGATCACGACATGCGCTGACCAGTTCATCGGTGGCCGGTCGCTGTTGAAGGCGTGGCAGATCCAGAACGCCACCGCGCTCAGGGCCATGAAGAACCAGAGCCCGTTCCTGCCCTGGGCCATGAACTTGGTGCAGGTGCTGTAGAGCGCCCACACGATCGCGCCGGCGAAGGCCAGGCCATAGGACAGCGGATTCGCCGCGGCGTTGTGGAAGAAGCGGCTCAGCGACAGCCCTTCCGGCGGCGAGGACGCGGTCACCACACCGGCGAGCGCGAGCGCCAGGCCGCCGAGCATCAGCGCGTTGAGCCGCTTGCGGCCCGCGGCGGCGGAGCACAGCACCGTGAGGCTGGGCCACAGGTAGTTCACCATGCCGACCTCGATCGCCTCGTGCCGCGTGCGCGCCAGCCCGAGCGCGAGGACGAAGCAGAGCTCGTAGGCGACGAACAGCGTGGCGCCGATCCACAGGTAGCGGCGGGGCAGTTCGCGCAAGGAGGTGCGCGTCGGGAGCAGCAGCAGCGCCGCGGCGGTGAACAACACCGCGGGCGCGCCGGTCCGGCCAAGGAACTCGATCGTGCTGCGGTTGACGCCGACGGAGGTGCTCCAGAACAGGATGGCGATCAGGCCGAGCGCGGTCGCGCCCTTGGAGACTTCAGACTTCGACATCCAGCGGATCAACCTTCGCAGAACTTCGGGAACGACATGCCGTCCATTGTTTCCCGAGCACCGCGCACCAGACGACCAGACAGGTCATCGGAGCGACGCCGACCGCACGGATGAGGGACTTGCGCCATCCGTCCACCATAACGCCGATTCAAGAACGGCCGGAGCGCCCCCCATAGGGGGACCTCCTTTGCTGGTCTCATTCCCCCTTCACTGGCCTAGTCCGCAGACACGTCCGATGCCACGATCCTTGGATGACAGCAAGGATCATCGACTTCCAGAAGGCGGCCAACGCGCGACAACGCGATCGCGAGGGCAACGCGCCTACGGCGCCTGGGTCGGTCCGGTGGAACTATCACGAGCGCCACGATGGGAAGCGCGCCGTGATCATGGACTGGAAGCAGACCGTCCAGATGGCTCTGCGCATCAAGATGGACCGGGCATTGCATCAACTGCGCCACATGCCGAAGATCCATTGGCACAAGCCAGCTCCCGCGAGTAGCATTGGCGATCACATCTATGTGATACGTCTGACGGATCAGACCGGCAAGCAGATCCGCGTCTTCGGACACTTCCACGACCCTCATCAAGCGTTCGTGATGACCTTCGTCGGCCATGAAAAGGGTGGCAAATATGCTCCAGCGAACTATCAAGCGGTGGCACTCCGACACCGGGACCACTGCTCGGAAGATTTTCAAGTGCGTACCCGGCCTCATGGGAACCACTGTGACCTTTGCCCGGATTGCAACGCGTAGCGCGAAGCGGCCGTCCGCGTCACGGCCCCTCGACCGATACGTCGAATGGCGCGACAAGGCATATCGCGACGTCTACATGAAAGAGGCGGTCGACCAAGGCATTGCTTGGCAGATCAAGATCAATCGGGAACGCCGAGGCCTTTCACAGAAGCAGCTGGCCGTCGCCTTGAAGACGCAGCAGTCGGCGATCTCTCGGCTCGAGGATCCCAACTACGGCGCCCACAGCCTAGACACGCTCAAGGAGGTGGCCCGCGCCTTCGATTGCGCCCTGCTCCTCAAACTCGTGCCCTATTCCGCGCTGGCCGAAGACATCGATCACCTTTCGCCCGACGATCAGTTCGCAGCGCCGTTCACGGACGAGGTGCCGGAGGCGATGTGACGCCGCGCGAGTCTGCGACGCTGGCAGGCGCTTTCATGATCAGCGCTCCGCCTGATAGACCCTCGCGTACTCGATCTCGTACCCGATCGGGAAGATCCCATCATCGATTTCTCCGCCGAGGTCTCCGCCGATCGCCAGATTGAGGATGAGGAACTGCGGCTTGTCGAACGGCCATTGCGCCGTTCCGCGTCCGAGGTTGGGATAGGCCGCATGCACCTGGCCATCGATGCCGAAACGGATCTCCCTGGGCGTCCACAGCATCTGGTAGTCGTGGAACTCGTCGCACGCCGTCGCGAGCTTGCGGCCCTCGCCCACTCCGTGCCCCCCGTGCCCCGAGCTGGTGTGCACCGTGCTGAACACCCAGTCCGGCTTGCGCCCCATGTGCTCGAGGATGTCCAGCTCGCCCGCCGCCGGCCAGTCGCCCTGGCTGCCGAGCATCCAGATCGCCGGCCACGTTCCCTGGCCGCAAGGCAGCTTCGCGCGAATCTCGAAGTAGCCATAGGTCCATTCGGCCTTGCCCCTCGTGATCAGCCGCGTCGACGTGTACTGCTGGCCGCCCCAATCCGGCTGCGAGGTCAGCGCCTCCTTCCTCGCCGTGATGACCAGCCGGCCGTCCTTCACCACCGCGTTCTCCGCGCGCGGGCCCGCGTAGTACTGCTTCTCGCGGTTGTGCCAGCCCTGCCTGTTCATGCCGGTGTCGTAGGACCAGCGAGACTCGTCCGGCAGCCCGGCCTTGTCGAACTCTTCCGACCACACCAGCGAGTAGCCCGCCGGCACGCCGATCGGCCCGGACGCCGCCCCGCCCTTCCCCGTCGCCGTCTGCGCCATCGCGGCGCCCCCATCGATCGCGAGCGCCGCCACCAGCGGCACGGCGGCCCAATGCCGCGTCAGTCGTTGCTTCATGACGTCCTTTCCCTCATCCCCCACTCCCATCCCCATCGCCATCCCTTACCGCTTCGCGCGGCGTTGCAACAGTTGCTCGGCATCGGCGAGCGCCGCCTTGATGGTCTTCTGCCCGCGCAGCACCTTGTCGAGTTCCGTCTGCACGACCTCCTCGGCGAACTTGTTCTGCTTGTGGACCGGCAAGGCCGTGATCTTCAGCGCGTCCTCGCGCCAGAGCAGCCGTGCCCGCTGTCCGCCGAGAAAGTCCACCGGCTCGCTGAAGAACGGGTCCTCGTGCACCTCCCGCAAGGCGGGAAAGGCGTCATAGCTCTTGAAGGCCTGCAGCTGCCGCCGCGGATCCAGCGTCATCAACTGGATGAAGCGCCACGCCAGCGTCTTGCGCGACGGCGCGGACTTTCGCGCGATCGCATAGAAGGTCCCGCCATACGGCACATGGGCGCCGCCGGGCAGCGACGACGCGCGCCACAAGCCCTTGGTCTCCGGCGCGATGAAGGCGTTGAGCTGCCCGACCAGCCAGGCGCCCGACAGCTCCGTCGCCAGCCGCCCCTGCTTGAAGCCGGCGCCCCAGTCGTTCGACCACGCCGGGACCTTCGCATCGAGGCCCTTCTGCCGCGCGCGCAGCGCGACTTCGAATGCGCGCTCGAAGCGCGGTGAATTCACCAGCACCTGCGAGTCGCCGTCGAAGTAGACGCCCTCGCCGGGCCGCAGCCCGTCGGCGATCAGGATGTCCTTGATCTCCTGCACACTGGCGATCAGGTACGCGCCCGTGGCGGCCTTGATGCGCTCACCCGCGGCGACGTAGCTGTCCCAGCTGCGCGTGAGCGCCTCCGGCGCGACGCCCGCGCGCTCCAGGACGTCCTTGCGATACAGCATCGTGCCGGGCCCGATGTCGGCCGGCACCGCGACCACCGCGCCATCGCGCGCGATTGCCTGGTCATAGGCGTAAGGCACCAGCCGCGGCCGGAAGGCCTCGACGCCGAAGGGCGCCTGGCGCAGGTCCTCCAGCCCGCCGCCCTGCGCGAAGCGGCCGACGAAGCTCGACTCCAGCGCCATCACGTCCGGCAGCCCGACCGCCGTCGACAGCGCGGTCGTCATCGCGGTGTGGTGGTCGCTGTACTGCCGCATCAGGATGCGCAGCTCCACGTCAGGATGCAGCGCCTGCCAGGCCGGGATCGCCGCCTTGGCGATCTCGTCCATCAGCGGAAATGCCGCGATGGTCAGCAGCTCGCGCGTCTGCGCCAGCGCCGGCACGATCAGCGTTCCCGACCACGCCGGCGCGGTCAACGCCGCGAGCGCGGCGCGGCGGCTCAAGGCCGCGGATGCTCCGTGCGCAAGGGCCTTTGGGCGCTTCGCCCTGGACTCGGCCATCCGGGTCTCAGCGCGGCAGCACGTAGGTGGCGATGCTCCGCGGCGGCAGCGACACCACGCCCGCCACGCCATCGAGACGCAGCGTGAAGCGATGCGCCCGATCGCTGCGGTTCATCACGACGGTGACGACACTGCCGTCCTCGTTCACCGCCGCGGTGCACTCCAGGTCCTGGCTGCTCGCCGAGCACAGCACCCGCCGCGCGCCCGGCTTGATGAAGCGGCTGAAGTGGCCGAGGTAGTCATACGAGCTCTGCGGCATCAGCCGGTTGTGCTCGCGGTCCGCGAGCATCGGCGCGCTGCACAGGTTGCCGACATGGTTGGGGCCGCCGGTCTCGTCGAGCAGCAGGTTCCAGTCGATCCAGCCGACCGTCCAGCGGTTGAGGTCGTTGATGATGCTGCGTGCGTAGCGTTCGCCGGTGAGCCACGAGCCGATGTGCGGGCCGCCCTCCTGGCAGCCTTCGGTGAACAGCAGCTGCTTGTCGGGATAGGCGTCGTGCAGCAGGCCGACGTGGTCGAAGTGGTCCTCGACGTACCAGTGGAAGCCGCAGCCCCACACGTACTTCGAGGCCTCGGGATCGGAGTACACGACATCCGCGCGCTGCACCATCTGGTCTCGGTTGTGGTCCCAGATGACGATGCGGATGCGCTCCAGGCCCGCCGCGTGCAGCGCGGGGCCGAGGTGGTCGCGGACGAAGTCGCGCTCCTCCTCCGCGGAATAGACGCAGGAATCCCAGCGCTGCACGGCGTCCGGCTCGTTCTGCACCGATACGCCCCAGATGGGCACGCCTTCGGCCTCGTAGGCCTGGATGAAGCGCACGAAGCACTGCGCCCACGCCTTCGCGTACCGCGGCAGCAGCTTGCCGCCGTTGTTCATCTCGCCGTTGGACTTCATCCAGGCGGGTGGACTCCACGGCGAGACGAGCAGCTTCATCGGGCCGGGCGCGACCTTCATCGCCGCCTGGATCATCGGCAGCAGCGCGCGGCGGTCGCGATCGATGTTGAAGTGCTCGAGCGCTTCGTCGCCGGGGACCTCTGCATGCGCGTAGTTGCCCAGCGAGAAGTCGCAGCTGTTCATGTGCACGCGGTTGAAGGTGTAGCCATGGCCGGCGTTGGCGTCGAAGTACGCGTGCAGCAGCGCGTTGGCCTCGGCGGGAGGGAGCTTCTGCCAGGTGGTCGCGGCCGCTTCGGTGAACGCGCCGCCGAAGCCCTCGATCCGCTGGAAGCGCCTGGCGCTGTTCACCACCACCTTGGCCATGCCCGCCACCGCGGCATCGGCCATCAATCGGTCCACCGGCTGCAGCGCGAGCTCGGGCTGCGCCGCGAGGCGAGTCGAATCGGCCAGGCTCGCGCCCTTCGCGGACAGCGTCCATCGCAGCGGCGCGGACGCGCCGGCCGAAGTTGTCTCCGTCATGGGAATGCTCTCTATGCTTGTCGAACCGGTGCGCTTGAAAGCGCTTTCATGTTCAAAGCATAGAGAGCGACGGCATGGCGGTCAACCCAGGAGACTCCCGCGCCCCGGGGCGTGGCCACAGGGCTGCGATTTGCACGACCTCGCAGAAAAAATCGACTATGGGTGTCCAGTCTCCATAGATCTCGGCAATCCGGAGTCGGATTTGATAACCGCCGCGTGCCACCCAGAAGAGTTCCTTCAGCGGCAAATATGCGGTCACCGGCAGACCAATCTCTCGCATACGGAGATTGAACAACGCGCGCGATGTCCGGCCATTTCCATCCCTGAATGGGTGATAGTTGTTCAGGCATACCAGCTCGTGCACAGCCGCTGCGAAAGCCAGTTTCGGTGGGCGCGGCCGCTTGTGCTCCAACAGTGCGACCGTTTCCTTCATAGCGACGACAGCGTCGCACAGTTTGATGGACACGATAGGGTCGCCCGCGATACAAGCGTCTCCCCGACGCAGGCCGCCCGACGGACCCGTCAGCGAAATATTCAGTCGGATCAACGAAGCCACGTCCATAGAGATTCTTTGGCTCTCATGGCGCTGCAGCGCCTGCATCTCATGCCTGGAATGCTGCGGAGCGCATGGCGGCCAGCCCGAACGTTTCACCAAAGTTTCGGACAGCTCATGAGAAAGCCTCTTGGACCAGCGCACCGCATTCGCTTGCACGCAAATCGGCAACTCGAGCGGATCGAACGGTGGAACTTGCTGCAGCGCGTTGACGGCCAAGTCGATCCGGCTCTCCGTGTCGGATGAAAGGCGGGGCAAGGGCCACGCCGCGATCACAGGTCTGACAGAAATCATCGCGAAATATCGACCAGAGCTAGTCCTGTCTGCGAGGGCTGCCCATCCCGCCTACTTGCATATAGGCTGGTCACAAAAGCTGTGACGCGCACCAAAACATCCAATCCCGCATCGGAAGGCACAAGCCGGGCATCGATGCGATAACGCCGCAGGAGTTGCCCGAAGGCGTAAAGTGAGTGGGCGCAGGACAGGGAGTCGCTATCGACGCGGTAATATAGCGCGCAATCGATATCATTCGGTCGAAGTACATCGGGGTCAAGGAAACTGCCACCGATCAGCGCATGGGTAACGGTTATTCCAACAGGTGCGCAGTCCAGACAATGAAGGAACTGAGCCAACAGCCTAGCGCGGGATCGGTTCCCAGCGCAGGCAATTTTGAGTTCGTGAAGCGCAACAGAGTAGGGGGACGAGTTTCCGGGCGAGCTCTGCGCAACCGTTCCTTGGAATCGTCGAAATCTTCCAAAGAAGCGGCGAAAATGATCCGGGGGCGGAGGACATATCGTTCCAAGGTCGTTGAAATTCTCCGGTTTCGCAGACGCCGTAGCCGACAACTGGAACGTCTCGTACGCCGCCCGCTGATGATCCTTGAATGCGGTCTCGGACGAAAAGATGACCAACGATACTTCAGAAAAGTAGCGACTGTAAGCGCGACTCAATGATTTGAAATGGTCCAGCCAGTCGGACTTGAACTTGCTTGCGGGAATCAAGTCGGGCCGAATCCCACGCGCCTCACCATCCCTCAGAAATGTTTCGACCTTGCTCGGCTCTGACGGCAGGTACTCGTTCAGAATGCGACGGTGCAGCCCGGCGTCCACCATCGCGAGATCAAGGTCTGACGCGCCAGCGAGAAAGACGTGCTGGGAAATCAACGAGAACCCGAGTTGCGCCGATCCAACCACCCGCATCCGGCCGGCATCGCAGCCGAAGAACCGGCTTGCTGCGGAAATTACCTCCTCAACGGGCAATCCCGTCAAGGCGGCCCAGGATTGAAAATCCGGGGCGCATGTCCGCTCCATAACCACCTCCAGCGACGTGGATTGGATTTGATGTATCAGATCACTCGGCGAAAAAAGGCCGCGCAGCGGTGCATCGGGCATGGACCGGACTTACCGAGACAAGACTTAACTGGCCAAGACACGCATCTCAGCCTTGATGCGAGCCAAACGGGACTGCGGCGGAAGACCGGGCATAGCGTTCTGCTCCTCGATGACCGCCTTGACATGACGAATTACCAAGTCATTCATTTCGGAGATTCTGGTGCGCGCTGGATGAAAGATGGTCAGTGTCGGCACTGCGTCCACCGTCCGGACGTTTCTGGCGCGCGCGCGCAGCGGGAATGCGAACATATCGGCTTCCTGGAGCGCACTGCCAAAAGGACGCATCCGTCCCGCTTCCGCATAGGCGTGTCTGCCGGCGGACTGGTGGAGAAACGCGGCAGCGACAATCTGCGCCGAATTTCCGAGCGTCACTAGAAAGGCCTTTGTGAAGGGCTGGTGCGGAAAGGAAGCTCCAATGATCTCGTAACCTTCCGGAAGCTGGACTGCGGGGTGAACAGGTCCATTGAATGTCCGCTCAAACTGGTCGAACAAGTTGAGACGCGCAGCCGATACTGGTCTTCCAATATCTTGAAGTTCTGATGTCGCAACGTACCAGCCCCGATTATTGCCACAGAACGCCTTCAAGTTCGAGCGCAGCGCCGAAAATCGATCACCCGTGCTCCATTCAAACGCGCCCGCGTCGAGCAGACGGCGCCGAAGATAAAGGTTCCTGCGGGTCGGAACGGCACTCGCCCACAGGCGTGCAGAAACGCCACCGGCCAAGCCGGCGACAAGAAGCGAACGTTTTGTCTTCGAGATCAAGATTCTTCTCCTCAGCAACTGGAGCTGGCACTGGACGGGACTTGGCCATTTGAGATGGCGACGCTCAACAGAGCGGCGTCGTCGGCAAATCGACCATCCTTCTTCGCCATCTCGTTGAGTTCATTGGCCGCCTGATTGAAGTCGCCGCGCAGGGCGGCCTCGAAGAAAAATCGAGGAGTGCCTTGATTTTGGGTGTTGGGACCGAACTTGTAGGCAACGTCCAGAACAACGGTTTGAACGGCGGAAGGCAACTGGAAGAATGGCGTCGAGATTTTGCTGTTCTGGTCGAAGCTGTTTGCCACCCGATTGAGCACCGTCTTCTCAGCACCTTGCGTCAGCCGTTCCGCCAAGGACTGCGAAATGCTTCCGAAGTTGTTTGCAGCCAAGGCGGAAGTGGCGGCGGCGCCGACAGGCCCAAATTGATTGTTGCCAGTGGCCATGAAGGGTTTGAACGGGGCCATTTCGGCGTCGCTGATACCCCATCCTCTCAAATCCGACGGCATCCATGCATGTAAATCCACGCCACCGCCAATCGTCACTCCAGAAGTGGAACCGGGCACGTAAGGGCGCGTGACGATGCCTCCCTCGTGATTCTCTATCACAGAACGATTCGCGGTGTCGGCAGCCGGCGCAGGCGCAAAACATGGCGGAGCCGGCGAGGAGTCGCCACCTTCTGAGCCCGGATCGCTTCCTCCCACTCCCGGGTCCCAGCCGGGATCGAATCCAGTATCGTTGGTGCAACCGGTGCATGTCCCATCAGTCACGACCGGGGCCAATGACTGTGAACTTCCCCCACCCCCGAAAACAAGCTCAAGTTCTTGCGTTGTCAGAATTCTCATTTCTCACCCTTCCGATGTTATTCGCGCAACTGATGATGCGATGCCATTCAATGCGTGTGCCCTTTCAATAAGAACTCCAAAGCGACACCGCCAAATTGATCCTCAAGATATTCTTGAGAAGCGTCAAAAACCTTACCAAGCGGGTCAAAGATGAGCGGACCGTCGCTCGACAGCGAAAGAAGCACCACGAAATGTGACCTTCCCCACGTGAGAATTGCTGGCAAGCGCAGAAGAGGAAGCTCCTCCAAATCGAGCGCCACAGCCCTCCCCTCAATTCCGAAGTGAAGCGCCGCTCGAAGAAGAGAGCCCAGACTTATCGGCCCCTCGGCCGCTTCCTCGATGCAACGAAGATCAGTCGGCCCCGGTCTGATGCCGCAATGCGCGAGAACGGTTTTCAGGCATGCCACGCCGCAACCGAACTCAGTAGTTTGGGAAACTAGCTTGTCAGATTTCAGCATGGCGCCCCATCATTAGTGGAGGCGTCGCCCCAGAGGCGATTGGAGGGCTCAGCGCAAAGGTCGACCAAGCAAGTCGCTCAGCTGAATTACCGGTGCGCCATCCTCGAGCGACACATGTCCTTCCCACGCCGCGAACGGCGAGCGCTCGCACAAGAAGGCGCGATCTTCGGTGCTGAGCCGATCAAATCGAACACGCAAAGAGCCCAGCTTCGAGGTCCGCCCGCGAATCGTTCCCCATAGGCTGACAGCGCCTGACTCACAGTTATCGAGAACGAGGGTTCCCTGAACTGCCGTCGTGGTTCCTACATACAGGTCGGGATGGGCCTGCAAATAGACGGGATCGGGCATCTCGTATCTCAATGACGAAGAATCGCCGTCGCACGACGGACGGGCCTTCAGCCAATCAATTCGGGTCCGAAGATGTTTTCGCGCACAGGCGTCCGGGTGGGCGTCGAGCTTGCACAAGTTCAGGTCTCGTCGCCAGTAGCCCTGCGTCAGGTTTGCCTCGGAATCGGACGGGCATTGAAGCGCCGAATACGACTGTTCTACGGAGATATCCAATGCAGCCAATTCGTGGTCGCGACACAACTGCTTTTCAAGCAAGCAACGTGGCGCGGCGATCGCCGTTTTGATAAACGCGAGGGCGGCCAGAAGCAACAGTCCAGTCAGGGCGCGCCTTCCGAAGCGGCCCGTCGCAGCGAATCCATTCATGCTTGTCATTTCCCTGAAACAGTTCGTCGGGCTTGAGGTGGTCGCCAGTTCACCGCAACGACTGAAATGAAATCAATCAGGAAATGAGCCTACCCCAACACAACGTCACCAATTTCCAACGCGAATAATATGTGGCGCGACCATCTAATCCACGCCCACATTACGCCACCCGAACGGATTCACGACTGCAACTATGCTAGGCAAGACCTGCAAGACACAGTCGGCGACGGGAAAAGAGTAGGCAAACTTGGCGGCTGCTACGGTGGTTGCTGCCGTCATAGCCGCAGCCATGGCGTTCGTGAACTTGACCCTCAGCAAAGGGCTGAAAACGTCCGAGTTCGGTCAGGACTGAGCAATGGCGTACTCCCAGAGGCGAAGTATCCGATCCGGGCTCGGCCGATTCCCGATACTGACGGCGCTTCATGCCTCAGGCGAGCTGACCGGCGCCGTCGGAGGCGGCGCAGACGTGCAGTTCGGCGGCTCGGCCGTCGGGCGAGCGATAGCCGCGTTCGATCGCGGCGCGGATCTCGCCGACCATCGCCCGCGGCGCGAGCGCGATCACGCAGCCGCCGAAACCGCCACCGGTCATGCGCGCGCCGCCGTGCTTGCCGATCACCTCCTGCATCAGCGCGGCCAGCGCATCGATGGCGGGCACGGTGATCTCGAAGTCATCCCGCATCGACCAGTGCGACTCGCGCATCAGATGACCGATCGCGGCGAGGTCCCCGTGGCCCAGCGCGCCGGCCAGACCGGCGCAGCGGCGGCTGTCCGAAATGATGTGGCGCGCACGCCGACGCACCACCAGGTCCAGCGTGCCACCCAGCCGCGACCACAGCGCATCGTCGACATCGCGCAGCGCCTTCACGCCAAGCCCGCGCGCGGCCGCCTCGCATTGCTGACGCCGCAGGTTGTATTCGCTGTCGACCAGCCCGCGCTGGATCTTGGAATCAACGACCAGCACCGCCAGGTCCGCCGGCATCGCGATCGGCCGCACGTCCAGCGAGCGGCAGTCCATCAGCAGCGCATGATCCTTGACGCCCAGCGAGGACGACAGCTGATCCAGCACCCCGCAGCGGCAGCCGGCGTAGACGTTCTCCGCGCGCTGGCCGGCCAGCGCCATCGCGGTCGGCGTCAGCGTCCAGCCGTTGAGCGCCGACAGCGCCTGCCCGATCGCCATCTCCAGCGAGGCCGACGAACTCAATCCGGCGCCCTGCGGCACATTGCCCGCGATCGCGAGCGTCGCGCCGCCCACGGCATGCCCCTGCTCCCGCAGCACGGCGACCATGCCCTGCACGTAGCGCAGCCATTGCGGACTCGCGCTCACGTCGGCGGCCTCGCCGACGCGGAAGCGGCCCAAGGCGCCCCCGGACGCGCCCGCCTGGCCCTGCCCGCCCGGCAGGTCGCAGGCCAGCACCTCGATCACATCGTCCTCACGCGGCGCCGCGGCAACGACCGTCTCGCGGTCGATCGCGCAGGGCATCGCGAAGCCCTCGTTGTAATCGGTGTGTTCGCCGATCAGATTGACGCGCGCAGGCGCGCGGCTCAAACGTTCCGCGGCGCGGCCGAAAGCGCGCTGGAATCCGTCCACCGCGCGATCGCGCGGCGGGGTCGATGGCGTCTGGCTCATGCGCCCTCCTGCGCGGCAGCGCGGCGCGCCTGCCGGTAATGCACCGTGTCGCTGACCTCGCGCAGCCGCTGCGCGGCCGTCTCGGGCGTGAGATCGCGCTGCGGCTCGCCGAGCATCTCGAAACCCACCATGAACTTGCGCACCGTCGCCGAGCGCAGCAACGGCGGATAGAAATGCGCGTGCAGCTGCCAGTGGGCATGGGCCGCGTCATCCGGACGGCCGGCGCCATGCGGCGCGCCATGCCAGCCCATCGAATACGGGAACGAGCACTGGAACAGGTTGTCGTAGCGCGTGGTCAGACGGCGCACGGCCTCGGCGAGGTCATCGGCCTGCGCCGGCGTCATCGCGTCCAGGCGCAGTGTGTGCGCCTTGGGCAGCAGCAGCGTCTCGAAGGGCCAGGCGGCCCAGTACGGCACGACGGCGAGCCAGTGCGCGGTCTCGACGACGATGCGCTCCTTCGCCGCCAGCTCATCGCGGACATAGCGCATCAGCAGCGGCTCGCCATGACGGGCGAGGTAGTCGCGCTGATGGGCGTCGGCCAGCAGGGCCTCGTCGGGCAACTGGTCCAGGCCCCAGACCTGGCCATGCGGGTGCGGGTTGGAGCAGCCCATCGCCGCCCCCTTGTTTTCGAACACCTGCACCCAGCGATGGCGCGCGCCCATGTCGGCGGACTGGTCCATCCACGCCGTCACGACGGCGCGCAACTCGGCCGGCGTGAGCTCCGGCAGCGTGCGCCCATGGTCCGGCGAGAAGCACAGCACGCGGCATTCGCCCGCCACCGGCAGCGACTGCATCAGGTCGGCAGCGCCGGCATCCGGCACGGCGATGCGCTCCTCGTCGCCCTGCGCCGGCTGCAGCGCCGCGAAGTCGTTGGTGAAGACGAAGGTGCCGGTGTAGTCCGGGTTGCGCTGGCCGTTCGCGCGAGTGTTCCCGGCGCAGAGATAGCAATCCGGGTCATGGGCCGGCAGCGGCGTGTCGTCCAACGCCTCCTGCGCGCCCTGCCACGGGCGCTGCGTGCGATGCGGAGACACCAGCACATGGCCGCCGGTCAGCGGATTGCGGCGGCGGTGAACGCGGCCGGGACGGTCGGCGCGTTCGGTTCGCGCGTCGTGGGGAACGGGATTCATCCCATCATTATCGCGAATCTGATTGTTAGTAATGATCGGTTCTTACCCGATCCGCCAAAAGCCCGAGGCCGAAGCCAGGTAACGCGGCGCATAAACTCACGAATCTTTTCGGGGGAACGCGCGATGGTGGAGGTCTCGGGCAGCCGGATCCTGGTGGTGGAAGGCGATGCGGCACTCGCGGTGGCGAAGGCGCTGGCCTCGGACACGCGGCAGGCCCTGCTGGGTCTGCTGACGCATCAGGTGCTGAACGTGTCGGAGCTGGCATCAGCGATGAACCTGCCGCATTCCACCGTCAGCTTCAACATCAACCAGCTGCAAGCGGTGGGACTGGTGTCGGTGGAGGTGGAGCCCGGCACGCGCGGCCAGCAGAAGCTGTGCTCCAAGCGCTATGACGAGGTGCGCCTGCGGCTGCCCGGCGCGGCGATCGAGTCGCGGCCCGACGTCATCTCGATCAGCATGCCGATCGGCAGCTACCGCCACGTCGAGGCCAAGCCCACCTGCGGCCTGGTCAGCGAGACCAAGATCATCGGCATGCTGGACGACTCGCGCTCCTTCTTCGAGCCGGAGCACGTCTATGCGCAGCTGCTGTGGTTCGGCGGCTCGGGCTACGTGGACTACGCCTTCCCGAACAACCTGCCCTACGGCGCGGTGCCCAGCCAGCTGGAGCTGTCGATGGAGCTGTGCTCGGAGGCGCCGCAGTTCAACGAGGACTGGCCGTCGGACATCACGCTGTGGATCAACGACAAGGAGATCGGCACCTGGACCAGCCCCGGCGACTATGGCGGGAAGCCCTCGCTGCTGATGCCGAGCTGGTGGCAGGTGGACCGCACGACGCATGGCTTGCTCAAGCAGTGGAGCGTCGGCGAACAGGGCTCGATGATCGACGGCGTCGCGCTGGGCCCGGTGAAGATCGCCGACCTGGACCTGCCGCAGACCAACCACATCAAGGTCAGGCTGGGCGTCAAGGAGGACGCCCGCAATCGCGGTGGCCTCAACCTGTTCGGACGCAAGTTCGGCAACTACCCGCAGGACATCGTGATGCGAATCGCGTTCGACTTTCCTCGCGGGCAGGGGCCGGACGCGGTGAACAACGAGCCGAAGACCTCGCCCGCGGCGGCCCGCCGGCCCCCACGACAAGTGCGCTGAGCGTTCAGATCGCGATGGCGTCGAAGGACGTCGCGGCCTTCGTCTCGGGCCACAGCGCCAGTCCCCCGGCCAGGCTCCACGCCTGCCCGTGGCCGAGGCGGCGAAGCGCCCGAGCCGCCTGCGCGCTGCGGTTGCCGCTGCGGCAGAAGAACACCACCGGCGTGTCGGCCGGCAGGTCGCGCCAGCGCGGCAGCGCATTGACCAGCGTCGACAGCGGCACCGATTCCGGCGCCAATTCCTCGGTCGGACTCAATCTCGCCTCGTAGGCCTCGCGGACGTCCACCAGCACCGGCTTGGGCCCGACGCCATCGCACAGCAGCGCCTGTAGGCCGGCGACGTCGAGCTCGACGCGCTCGACCGCCCGCGCGCAATCCACGCGCGCACCGCAAGCCATGGTCTGGTACTCGGTTGGCGCGAGGTCTCGCTCCAGCTCGGCCTTCTCCATCGCGAAGGCCTCGGCGCTGAGCCGTCCCTTCAGCACCCCTTCCAGCAGCGGCTGCGCGCCGCACTCGACGGCCAAGGTCGTCGCGAAGCGGTCGTCGTAGTCGTGGCCCGGCAGCAGCAGGCCCTGCGCGCCGACATGGCGCTCGAGCGTCTTCAGCGACGCCCCATAGGCGCTCGGCGCGCTCTGCGCGAAATCGCTGCGGCCCAGCGCGCCGGGCATCACCGTATCGCCGACGAAGGCGGCGATCAGCGCATCGCCGGTGTGCAGCAGGTAGGCCGTCGAATCCTCGGTGTGGCCCGGCAGCGCGAGCCGCGCCAGCCGGTGCGCGCCGAGTTCGATGGACTCGAGCTCCTTCGGCCAGCCGAGCCCGTCGACGCGATCCGCCGATGCCGCGGCATCGAGCAGCCCCACCACCGCATCGCGCAGCGCCTGGGCCGACGAGGCGTGATCGCCATGGCTGTGCGTATCCAGGATCGCCACGAGCGTCAGCCCGCGACATCTCATCCACTGCGCCAGCGTGCCTGTGAGCTCGGGCAGCGGATCGATCACCACGCAGCGGCGGCTGGCGGCATCGGCCACGACATAGCAGCAGGCGCCATCGACGGCGAAGCGCGTCACCAGTTCCGGCGCCTGCGGTGTCTCGTCGGACGCGGGCATCTGGCAGGTCGCGCGCAGCGACGCGCCACAGGCGCGCAGGCGGCGGCAGGCTTCGTCGATGGTGGCGTCGGCATCCGCGGCGCCGAAGGACAGCCGCACCGCCGAGGCGGCGCGCGCCGCCGGCAGGCCCATCGCCTGCAGCACGTAGCTGGGCTGGGCCTTGGACGCGCCACAGGCTGAGCCGCCGCTGACGCGCAGCCCGGCGGCGTCGAACAGGTCGAGCAGCAGCTTCGCGCTCAGGCCCGGCACGGAGACATTGAGCGTCGTGGGCAGGCTGATGTCGAACGGCGCGTTGAAGACGACGCCGGGGAAGGCCTCGGTGAGCGCATCGGCCAAGCGCTGGCGGCGATCCAGCAATTCGCCGAGCGAGGCGAAGGTGCCGCCTTGTTCGAGCGCGTCCAGCACGGCGCCCAGTGCCGCGATGCCGGCCATGTTCTCGGTGCCGGAGCGCAGCGCGCCTTCCTGGCCGCCGCCGGCCAGCAGCGGCGTGAACGGCGCGCCGTCGCGCACGTAGAGCATGCCGATGCCCTTGGGCGCGTAGAGCTTGTGGCCGGAGAACGGCGCGTAGTCGATCGCGCGTTCGCCGAGCAGCAGCGGCAGCTTGCCCAGGGCCTGCACGCCGTCGACCAGCCACAGCGCGCCGGTGCCGCGCAGCGCGTCGGCGATGCCGTCCAGGTCGCTGATCACGCCGGTCTCGTTGTTGGCGGCCATCGTGCAGACCAGCCCCGCCGCGCCCGCCTGCGCGCGCAGCCAGCCGAGCTCATGGCGGCCGTCGGGGCCAACGGGGATCGGCACGATCTCCAGGTCCAGGCCCAGCAACGCATTCCAGTGCTTCAGCGCTTCTGGTACGGCCTTGTGCTCGGTGGCGCCATACAGCAGGCGCGGCGGGATGGCTTCGCCCGCCTCGCGGCGCTGGCGCAGCGCGGTCAGCGCGGACAGGACGGCGGTCTGGATGCCCTCGGTCGCGCCGCTGGTGAAGAGCAGCCGGCCCGAAGGGGCGCCGAGCACGCGGCGGGCGGTGGCGCGCACTTCGTCGAGCCGGGCGCGGGCCTTGAGACCGCTGCCATGGATGCTGCTCGGATTCCCGAAGGCCTCGGCCATCACGGACAGCGCGGCGTCGCGGGCCTGCGGCAGGACAGGGGTGGTGGCGTTGGCGTCGAGATAGATTTCCATGGCCGGGGATTGTCGGAAGCCACCCGTGGAATCCGCATGCAAAATCCGCCTTTGCATAGCCGATTTCGGCAATTCAATTCCAAGGACCGAGGCAATGGCGAAACTGGATTCCATCGACCGCAAGATCCTGCAGGCCTTGCAGCAGGATGCCTCGATCCAGGTCAGCGACCTGGCCGCGGACGTCGGGTTGTCGACGACCCCCTGCTGGCGCCGGGTGCAGCGCCTGAAGGAGGCCGGGGTCATCACGCGCAACGTGATGCTGGTGGATCCGCGGAAGGTGAACGTCGGGGTGACGGTGTTCGTGTCGGTACGGACCAGCATGCATTCGCAGGGCTGGTTCGAGCAGTTCCGGGCGGCGGTCGAAGCGATTCCCGAGGTGGTCGAGTTCTACCGGATGAGCGGCGACGTGGATTACCTGCTGCGCGTGGTGGTGCCCGACATCGCCGCGTACGACCAGGTCTACAAGCGGCTCATCGCGGGGACGCAGCTGTCGGACGTCAGCTCGAGCTTCGCGATGGAAGAGCTGAAGTTCACGACGGCGTTGCCGCTGTCTTACATCGACTGAGCACGTGTGGGGCCGTCGCGACGACGGCTGGCGATTCCTTCGATTTCTCCCTGCCGCCGTGAATGCACGCATGAGCGGGAACTAGCAAGCGTTGCTCAGTTCATCGAGCCGGCACCCTGACTCCGATCCGGGCCCTCGTGATCGTGCTGATCACCATCTCAACCACCGCCGCCCGGCGACCGCCCCCAGCGCCGCCGACAGCCCCATGCCCAGCACGTACCAGATCGCGACGAAGGGCGCCGCCATCTCCGGGCAGTGCAGTGAATAGACGCACGCCCCCACCGCGCCCGCGAGCCAGCCAGCCGCCGCGCCCGTCAACACGGGCCGCGTCGGCGCCAGGCCCCGCAGCGCCCATAGCAGTGCCACGCCGATCGGCAGCGCCGTCGCCGTGACGTTGAACACGCAGGTGCGCCAGGTCGTGCCCAGCACCAACGGCGCGCGCGCCGCGGGCTCCGCCATCCACAGCACCGCCGCCGCCCAGATCCACAGCAGCGACACCGGCAGCCATACGCCCAGCCACCAGCCGCCCATGCGCACGCCCGGATGCCCGAGCCGGAACACCACGATCAGCCCCGTCCCCGCGACCGACAACGGCATCGCCACCTTCTGCCAGAACGCGGCCGTCCCCATCACCGCGGCCAGATCCGCCCGGATGCCGTAGGCGGCCTGCACCCAAGCGAGCGCGAGCGCCACGCCGACCATCAGCGCGATCGCGAAGCGCCGCTCCCCGGCGCGCGCCGGCACCGGGCCGGCGTCGCGCGCCAGCAGCCCGATCAGCTCGTCCGTCTTCATGTCATGTCCTTCCATAGCCGCGCCAGCGCCTTGAGCCCGCGGTGCACGCCCACCTTCACCGCCGACTCGCTCATGCCCGTCAGCCGCGCCGTCTCCTGCACCGACAGCCCTTCCAGCTTCGTATGCAGGATCGGGAGCCGCTGATGCGTCGGCAGTTGCTCCAGCATCCGGCCCAGATCCCGCCGCGCCTCGCCGGCCTCGTGATCCGCGCTCGCGAAGACGGCCAGGTCGTCGTCCAGCGGATCGTTCAGCGCGTCGTGACGCTCGCGCCGCCGCCACAGGTCCACGAGCTTGTAGCGCGCCACCGCGTGCACCCAGGCCGTCAGCGGCTCGCCGCGGCGGTAGCTCTGGCGCTGCGTGTGCACCGCCATCAGCGTCTCCTGCACCAGGTCCTCGACCTCGTCCGGCAGTTGCTGCAGCCGGCGGCGGAAGTACCCGCGCAGCAATCCGCCCAGGCGCTGCAGGAAGCGGTGGTAAGCCGCCGCATCCCCATCCAGCCCGGCAACGAACAGGTCGTGCAGCTCATGCTCGGTCGCGATCACGGAATCTATTCGCGTCATGGGGGCGGAAGGTTACAGCGGGCCTCAAAAAAATAGTTGAAGCGTTTTCACCTGCCGCTGTAACCCGGCGCGCGTTCGCCACGAACTAGCTTGCGGATCGCTGCAGGAACCGCCTGAGGCATCCCCGGCACAACGCCATTCATTCAATTCGTTCAACCGCACAAGGAGTTCCACATGAAAACCACCGCTCTGAGCATGGCCCTCGTCACCCTGACCGCCCTGTCCGCCTCCGCGATGGCACAGGACGCCAAGCCCGCCGCCAGTGACAAGGAGCGCTGCTACGGCGTCGCGATGGCCGGCAAGAACGATTGCGCCGCCGGCCCCGGCACGACCTGCGCCGGCACCGCGAAGGCCGACTACCAGGCCAACGCGTGGAAGTACGTGCCGGCCGGCACCTGCACTGCGATCAAGACGCCCAAGGGCATGGGCTCGCTGTCGCCGGTGAAGTCCTGATCGGACCCGCGCCATGACACACGCGCTGGGCGCGGGCCTGGGCTTCAAGCCGGACTTCGCGGAGGACGCGCTCGCCGCGTGCCACGCGGGTCTCTGGTTTGAAGTCCATCCCGAGAACTACCTCGTCGCGGGCGGCCCGCGCCTGGCGCTGCTCGAGGCCGTGCGCGCGGTGCATCCGCTGTCGCTGCATGGCGTCTCGGCGTCGCTGGGCGGGCCCGGGCCGATCGACGCGGGCCACCTGCGGCGCTTCGCCGCGCTCGCGGACCGGCTGCAGCCGGCGCTGATCTCGGAGCACCTGGCCTGGAGCCGCTTCGGCGGCGCCTATGCGCCCGACCTGCTGCCGCTGCCGCGATCGACCGAGGCACTGCACCGCGTCGCCGCCAACATCGGCCGCCTGCAGGACGCACTGCGCCGGCGCGTGGCCATCGAGAACCCGTCCCACTACCTGCGCCTGGCGCATGACTGGGACGAGGTCGAATTCCTTCACGAGCTGGTCCGCCGCACAGGCTGTGGCCTGCTCGTGGACGTCAACAACGTCGTCGTCTCCGCAGCCAACATCGGCCTCGACGCCACGGCGTGGATCGACGCCATCGACGGCGCGGCCGTGATGGAGGTCCACATCGCCGGCCATCGCGCGGATGCCGATCCGGCCAGCGGCCTGCTGATCGACAGCCATGACGCGCCCGTCGCCTCACTGGTGTGGACGCTGCTGGAGCGCCTGACCGCGCGCATCGGCCCAAGGCCGACGCTGCTTGAGCGCGACAGCGAGCTACCGCCCTTCGCCGAGCTGATCGCCGAGCGCGGGCGGGCCCAAGCCGTGCTCGATGCGGTGGCCCGCGCGCAGGAGGTGCCCGCATGACGCTCGACGAGTTCCAGGAAAGCTTCTGGCGCGATCTGTGGGCACCGGCCGATGGCACCGCCAGACCGCCCGCAGGCTTGGCCGTCTATCGCAACACCGCGCTCAAAGGCTGCGTCGATGCGCTGAGATCGCTGTATCCGGCAGTGCATCGATTGACAGGCGACGCTTGGATGGAAGCAGCCGCGCTCGACTTCGTCCGCGCCGATCCTCCGGCTGGTGGCGAGCTCCAGCACTACGGCGAACGCTTTCCCGCCTTCCTCGACCGAGCGCTGGCAGGGGGCGATCTGCCCTGGCTGAGCGCCGTCGCCCGTCTGGACAGGCTCTGGAGCGAAAGCCATGTCGCCGCGGACGCGCCGGTGCTGGGCCTGAGGGCGCTGATGCGAATCGACGCGGATCGGCTGGCCGCAGCGCAGTTGGCGCCTCATCCCGCGGCGCGCTGGCAGTGGTGCGCCGAATGGCCTGCCTTCAGCTTGTGGCAAGCCGCCCGCGGCGGCGCCGCCGATCCCAATCCACCGCACTGGAATGGCCAGGGCGCATTGCTCTGCCGCCCCGAAGGCGCGGTCCTCGCGCTCGAGATCGGCGCCTCAGACGCCGCGCTGCTCGACGCTTGCGCCGCCGGCCAGCCACTGGGCGCGGCGCTCGACGGCGTCCACGCCCGGTTCCCCTGCTTCGATCCCGGCGCCTCACTGGGCCGGTTGCTTCAGCACGGCGCCTTCGCCACCCTCACCGAGACCTCACCATGAACACGACCTCCTCCACCGTCCGGGCCGCCGCGCCGGCCTCCCCGTCCCGCTCGCCGGGCGCGCTGCTCGAGGCGCTGCGCGCTCGGCTCGAGCGTTGGATCTCCTTCGACCTGATCGCCCTGGCCTGCCGCTTCAGCATCGCGGGCGTGTTCTGGCTGTCCGGCCGGACCAAGGTGGAGGGTCTCTTCACGCTGACCGACACCACCTTCCTGCTGTTCCGCGAGGATTACGCCCTGCCGCTGATCCCGCCCGAGATCGCCGCCTACCTCGCCACCGGGGCCGAGCATCTGCTGCCCATCCTGCTGGTGCTGGGCCTGTGCACGCGGGTGGCGGCGCTGGGCGTGCTGGCGATGACGGCGGTCATCCAGACCTTCGTCTACCCGGCGGCCTGGCCCACCCACCTCAGCTGGGCCGCGCCCATGCTGCTGCTGCTGGGCCGGGGCCCGGGCCGCTGGTCGCTGGACCACGTCTTCGGATGGGGTTCCACGCGCCGCCCTTGAAACGTCAAGACCGGTCCATATAATCCTTGCTGCTAGCACTCGCGATCGTCGAGTGCTAACAAGCCCCGAGCCGCGAGACCCGGGGCTTACTTCTTGTGATGGGCTGGCCGGGGCGAACAGCGCCCGGCGGGTCCAGGAATCAAGTCTGCACAGTCAAGGAGATCTGATGAAACTGCGTCCTCTGCACGATCGCGTGATCGTTAAGCGCCTGGAAAACGAAACCAAGACGGCCTCCGGCATCGTCATCCCCGACAACGCCGCCGAGAAGCCCGAC